>Ga0247738_10000013_pt1 | contig 233022 bp, 196 predicted proteins | sample UWRJL013104B2_FD_180936 | JGI IMG/M metagenome (GOLD analysis project Ga0247738, IMG submission 180936) | Plant litter microbial communities from Arlington Agricultural Research Station in Wisconsin, United States - UWRJ-L013-104B-2 | ecosystem: Environmental > Terrestrial > Plant litter >...
AACGTTCCTGTAGGAGCGGCTTCAGCCGCGACCGGAGGCGCAGGGCGCATCGCCACCCGCGGGCGCCTCGTGGCCGGGAGGCATCGCCACCGGCAACAACGATCGCGGCTGAAGCCGCTCCTACGGGTCTTCGGCTACGTCAATCGTCCCGTGGACCTGTCCGGTTTCGTTGTCGCAATCCCCCCGCCCGCCACGACGCCACGCGGCCGGGATGGCCAGGGTCGAAGCGCAACACGCCCACCCCAACGTTCCTGTAGGAGCGGCTTCAGCCGCGACCGGAGGCGCAGGGCGCATCGCCACCCGCGGGCGCCTCGTGGCCGGGAGGCATCGCCACCGGCAACAACGATCGCGGCTGAAGCCGCTCCTACGGGCCTGCGGCTTGCCAGCTTTCGTAGAATGACGCCATGGACCTGCCCGATTTCGTTGTCGCCATTCCCGCCCGCCACGACGCCACGCGGCTGCCCGGCAAGCCGCTGCGGCTGCTGGGCGGCGAACCGTTGATCCTGCACGTGGCGCGGCGCGCCCTGGCCGCCGGTGCGCGCGAAGTCTGGGTCGCCGCCGACGATGAACGCATCGCCCGTGCGCTGGACGGCAGCGGCGTGCAGGTCGCCATGACCCGCAGCGATCACCAGTCCGGCACCGACCGCCTGGCCGAATGCGCCGACATCGCCGGCTGGGACGACGACACCATCGTGGTCAACCTGCAGGGCGACGAACCCTTCGCCCCGGCCGCCGGGATCCGCCGCGTGGCCACGCTGCTCGCCGAGGGACACACCGGCATGGCCACGCTGGCCGAGCCCATCACCGAGCCGCCGGTCCTGTTCGACCCCAACACGGTCAAGGTGGTGATCGCCGACACCGGCCACGCGCTGTACTTCAGCCGCGCGCCGATCCCGTGGCATCGCGATGCCTTCTCGCGCCAGGGCGAGATCACCGTGGCGGGCGAGTGGTTGCGCCATATCGGCATCTACGCCTACCGCGCCGGCTTCCTGCGGCGGTTTTCGAAGATGCCGCCGGGGCGGCTGGAGCGGATCGAAGCGCTGGAGCAGTTGCGCGCGCTCGAAGCGGGCTGGCCGATCGCGGTGGCGCTCGCACCCGAGCCGTTTCCGCAGGGCGTGGACACGCCCGAGGACCTGGCCCGTGCCGAGTCGATCCTGGCGGCCCGCCATGGCTGAGCCGTTGCGCCTGCTGGTCGTGTGCCTGGGCAACATCTGCCGCTCGCCGCTGGCCGAGGGCGTGCTGCGCCAGCGCCTGGAGGAAGCGCGGCTGGGGCACCGGGTCGAACTCGACTCGGCCGGCACCGGCGGCTGGCACGCCGGGCAGCCGCCCGACCACCGCACCATCGCCAATGCCGCGCGCCACGGCGTGGACCTGGCCAGCCTGCGGGCGCGCCAGCTGCGCAGCGCCGACTATCGTGAATTCGACTGGCTGCTGTGCGCGGACCGCAGCAACCTCGCGGACGTGCGCGAACGCGCGCCCGCGGGCGCCACCGCGCGCAGCGCGCTGCTGCTGGAATGGGCCGGGCTGGGGCAGGGCGCGGAGGTGCCGGATCCGTACACGGGCGGCCCGGAGGAATTCGAGCACGTGTGGAACCTGGTCGACGGCGCCGCGCGCGCCATCGTCGCCCGACTGGCGGACCGCACCGCGCGGATTGACGCATAATCCCGGGACATGGACGCGAACACCGCCCCCGAGTTTCCGCCCGGCGTCGAATGGCTCAACCTGCTGACGCCGCTGCGCATGGCCCAGCTGCGCGGCAAGGTCTGCGCGCTGGCCTTCGTCAACGCCGGCTCGGCCTGGTGCCAGCAGCGGCTGGCCGACCTGGCGCGGCTGCGCGCGCGCCACGGCGACCGGGTCAATGTGGTGGCCGTGCACGTGCCGCGCTTCGACAGCGAACGCGACGCGCGGCGCATCGCCAAGCGCCTCAACCGCCAGCGCTACGACTTCCCGATCGGCCATGACCCGGACTGGACGCTGTGGCAGCACTACGGCATCGAGGCCTGGCCGACGGTAGTGCTGATCGACGGCGAAGGCCGGATCCGCGAACGCATCGTCGGCGACGGCCCGATCCGCGAACTCGACGCGCGCGTGGGCGAACTGGCCGGCGAACTGGTGCCGACCCTGCCCAGCGCCGATCCCATCGAGATGCGGCGTGGCGGCGAACCGCCCCTGCCGCTGCGCTTTCCGACCGGGCTGGTCGTCTCCGGCAACTATCTGTACGTCGCCGACTGCGAACACCATCGCGTGCTCGAATGTGACCAGGCCGGACGCGTGCTGCGCCAGTTCGGCAGCGGCGGCCCGGGCTTCATCGACGGCCCGATGGAACTGGCCGCATTCAACCGCCCGCACGGCATGTGCCTGTGGCGCGACGCGCTGTACGTGGCCGACACCGGCAACCACGCGATCCGCCGTATCGAACTGCGCAGCGGCGACATCGACACCATCTGCGGCGCGGGCCGCTCCGGCACCCCGCGCGAGGGCGCGGTCGCCGACCCGCGCTCGATCGCGCTCGACCAGCCGCGCGCAGTCGCGCTCAGCGGCAGTTCGCTGTTCATCGCCACCACCGGCGACAACCGCATCTGGAAGTACGACCTGGGCGCGCCGGGCATCCAGCTATTGGCCGGCTCCGGACGCCTGGCCGTCACCGACGGCACCGGCGTCGGCGCCTCGTTCGCCGAGCCCGTCGCACTCGCGGCCGTGCAGCAGGCGCTGTACGTATGCGACGCAGCGGGTTCCGCGATCCGCAGCGTCAACGTCCGCACCGGCGCGGTCTCGACCCTGGTCGGCCAGGACCAGTGGCAGTTCGGCGACGCCGACGGTGCCCGCACCGATGCCCGGCTGCAGCAGCCGCTGGCGATCGCGCTCGATCCTGAGCTGCCGGTGCTGTGGATCGCCGACGGCGGCAACGACGCCCTGCGCTGCCTGCGCCTGGGCGGCGGCCAGCTGTCCACCACCGAACTGCCGCAGCGACTGCACGGCTCGGCCGGCCTGGCGGTGGGCAATGGCGCGATCTGGATCGCCGACACCGATGCCCACGCCGTGCTCCGCTTCGACCCGCGCAACGGCACGCTGCGCCACGTCCCGATAGGCGAATGACCGGCGAAGCATCCGTTCGCGGTACCGGCAGCGCGCCCGACGACCTCCCTTTCGACGGCAAGGCCTTCGCCCGCGGCCTGAGCACCGCGCCCGGCGTGTACCGCATGATCGCCGCCGATGGCGCCGTGCTCTACGTCGGCAAGGCCGGCGCGCTGCGCAAGCGCGTGGCCAGCTACTTCAGCAACGTGCCCAAGCCGTCGCGGACGATCGCGATGCTGTCGCAGGTCGCGCGCATGGAAGTCACGGTGACGCGCACCGAGGGCGAGGCGCTGCTGCTGGAAAACCAGCTGATCAAGTCGCTGCGGCCGCGCTACAACGTGCTGCTGCGCGACGACAAGAGCTATCCCTATGTGCTGGTGACGCAGGAGCCCTGGCCACGCCTGGCCCTGCATCGCGGCCCGCGCAGCGTGCCCGGTCGCTACTTCGGGCCGTACCCCGGCGTCACCGCGGTGCGCGAAACGCTGAACATGATGCACAAGCTGTTCAAGCTGCGCAGCTGCGAGGACAGCGTGTTCCGCAACCGTTCGCGACCCTGCCTGCAGCACCAGATCGGCCGCTGCACCGCACCCTGCGTGGGTCTGGTGCCGGCGCGCGAGTACGCCGACGCGGTGCGCCGCGCCACGCTGTTCCTCGAAGGCCGCAGCGACGAGCTCACCAGCGAGCTGGGCGAGGCGATGGAGGCGGCCAGCGGGCGCCTGGATTTCGAAGAGGCCGCGCGCCTGCGCGACCTGGTGGCCAACGTGCGCACGCTGCAGGCGCGCCAGTACGTCGACGGCCGCGCCGCCGAACTCGACGTACTGGCGGTGGCGATGCAGGGGACCCACGCCTGCGTGCTGCTGCTGGCCTTCCGCGACGGCCGCAACCTCGGCACGCGCGCGTTCTTCCCCAAGACCAACGGCAGCGACAACCCGGCCGAAGTGCTGGCCGCCTTCGTCTCGCAGTACTACGGCGAGCAGCCGGCCCCGCGCGAGATCGTGCTCGACCGCGCGATCGAGGACACCGAGTTGCTGGAGCAGGCGTTCACCGCCGCGACCGGCCGCAAGGTGCAGCTCCGCCACAGCGTGCGCGGCGAGCGCGCCGGATACGTCGACCTGGCGCGCCGCAATGCCGAGCTGTCGCTGGCGACCGAACTCGGCAGCCGCGCCGCGCAGCAGGCGCGGATCGATTCGCTGTGCGAACTGCTGGGCCTGGCGCGGGCGCCATCGCGCATCGAATGCTTCGACATCAGCCACACCATGGGCGAGGCGACCGTGGCCTCGTGCGTGGTGTTCGATACCGAGGGCGCGGTGCGCAGCCAGTACCGCCGCTACAACATCGCAGGCATCGAGCCGGGCGACGACTACGCCGCCATGCAGCAGGCGCTGACGCGCCGCTTCCGCCGCGCGGCCGAAGCGCGTGAACCGGTGCCCGCAGCCGACTCAGGCTCGCCCGCTGGCGAATCCACCCGTCTGTCCGTCGACGAATCGGACTGTCAGTCCGACCGCAGCGCGGAATCTCCCGACGCTACGCCACCGCCACCGCCGCCGCGCGAACCCAGACCCGCGGGCATCCTCCCCGACCTGCTCCTGATCGACGGCGGGGCAGGGCAGGTGGCACAGGCCCGAGGCGTGCTGGCCTCGCTCGGCATCGAGGCGTCCACCGGTCCGGCCAGCCCCGGGGTGATCATCGTCGGCGTGGCCAAGGGCGAGGAGCGTCGCGCGGGCCACGAGCGCCTGCTCCTGCCGGACGGTCGCGAGTTGCGCCCCGGCGCGGACTCGCCCGGCCTGCAGCTGATCCAGCAGGTGCGCGATGAGGCCCACCGCTTCGCCATCACCGGCCATCGCGGCCGCCGCCAGAAGGCGCGCAGTGTCAGCCGGCTGGAAGACATCCCGGGAATCGGGCCACGCCGTCGCGCCAGCCTGCTCAAGCATTTCGGCGGACTGGGTGGGCTGAAGGCCGCGGGAATCGAGGAAATCGCCCGGGTCGAGGGCGTGAATGCGGCACTGGCCGAACGAATCTATGCGACCCTGCACGGCCTGCAGGACGCCGCTCCCCCCGGCACACCCCTTTCCAAATGAAGCTGACCATACCCACCTGGCTGACCCTGCTGCGGATCCTGCTGATCCCGGTCCTGGTCGCCGTGTTCTACATGCCTTCGCAGTGGACGAACTTCGCGTCCTCGTTCGTGTTCATCCTGGCCGCCGTCACCGACTGGCTGGATGGCTGGATCGCGCGCCGTTACCACCAGTACTCGGCGTTCGGCGCGTTCCTCGACCCGGTCGCCGACAAGCTGATGGTGGCGGTCGCGCTGTTCCTGATCGTGCAGGGCCACCCCACGCCGTGGATGGCGTTCTGGGCGGCCGTGATCGTGGGCCGCGAAATCGCGGTTTCGGCGCTGCGCGAATGGATGGCCGGGCTGGGCCAGCGGGCGACGGTGAAGGTCGCCGCGATCGGCAAGATCAAGACCATCGCGCAGATGGTGGCGCTGTCGTGCCTGCTGTATTCGATCAACCCGCGTTACCCGCTGCAGCCGGGCACGGACATCTGGATGGGCGTGCCGGTGTTCCACATCGGCGACTGGCTGCTGGGGGGGGCGGCGCTGCTCACCCTGTGGTCGGGATTCGCCTATCTGCGCGCGGCCTGGCCGGTTCTGCGCGACGCGGAAAAATCGGCTGTTGACACTACGCGGACACCCGGTAAAATGCGCGGCTCAACGCGGGAATAGCTCAGTTGGTAGAGCGCAACCTTGCCAAGGTTGAGGTCGCGAGTTCGAGTCTCGTTTCCCGCTCCAGTTTCAGTTTCAGACAGGCCCCGGCACCGCCGGGGTTTTGTTTATCAGCGCCACGAGCGTGTATCGTTGCTCGCAGCAAGCGTCACCGGCCTGGTGGCAGAGTGGTTATGCAGCGGACTGCAAATCCGCGTACGCCGGTTCAATTCCGACCCAGGCCTCCAATCAGAAATCCGAACCAGAAGTCCGCGGGGAACCCGGACACCCGAAGGCCCCGGTCAATCCGGGGTTTCTCGTATCTGGCGCCCGGCGACATCCGCCGCGGATCTTGACAATCCCGCACAGTTGCCGGTAGCTCTGTCTGCGGTGACGTTCCGAACAAGTCGGCGCAGACCCGCAAGCCTCGCCGGGCCGCTGTCCCGCAAAACCAGTCCAGATGCACGCAGCCCCCAGGCCGGCCCGGGAAGCCGCGCATCGCTGGCGAAGATCCCGCCCGCGCCGCTGATGCTTGCTGCCGTGCCGTCATCGGCTTCGATCGCCGCCATGCCTTGCGGGAACGACCGCAGGACAGGTCACTGGATCCGGACATCAGCGCAGGGCACGTCATTGAGCGATCCACGGCAACCCCATGTGCAGGCCTGGTCCGCGTACTGGTCGTCGGGCGCGCTGCATTCGTGCGCGACCAGCTTCGCCGGCAACTACGCCGGCGCCATCGCGACCTTCTGGCGCGGCGTGTTCGCCGATCTGCCGCAGGCTGCGCGCATGCTCGACCTGGCCACCGGCAACGGCGCGCTGCCGCAGCTCGCGTTGGCGCAGGTGTCCGATCCGGAATTTCGCGTGCACGCCGTCGATCTGGCCGCGCTCGCGCCCGCATGGTCGGCGCAAGCTGCCGATCGGTTGCGTTTCCATCCCGGCGTCGCGCTGGAGTCTCTGCCCTTCGGTGATGGCAGCTTCGATCTGGTGGCCAGCCAGTACGGCATCGAGTACGCGCGCTGGCCCGATGCCTTGCGCGAGGCGTTGCGCGTCTGCGATGCGCATGGGGTGGTGGCCTGCGTGGTGCACCATGCAGGATCCGCGCTCGTGCGCGTCGGCCACCGCGAGGCCGGGAACCTGTCGCTGTTGCTGCGGGAGGACGGCTTGCTGAGCGCCGCACGGGACGCGATCCCGTGGGCCGCACGCGCTGGCGCACATGCCGGCGGCGATGCGATGTCGGCGGCGCGGCAGGCCTACAACTTGGCCATCGCCGCCATTGCCGAAGCACTCGAAGACAACGCCGTCCCGGACCTGCTGCTGTCGACGCGACACCAGGTCCATTCCCTCGTCGCGGCCGTGCGCAACGGCACGGTCGCACCGGACCGGGCGCTGGCGATGCTGGCGAATTTCCACGACGATCTGGTGTTGTCGCATATCCGCACCAGCGACATGCTGGCGAGCGCGCGCGACCGCGATGGCATCGAGTCGATGGCCGCATGCATCCAGCAGCTGCGGCCGGAGCATTGCGCGAACATCATCGAGTTGCGGCAGGAGCAAGGCGTGCTGGGCTGGGGTGTCGTGCTCGCCCCGCAGCCCCGGTGCTAGAATCGGGTGGCGGTGGAAGCTGACTGCGCGATGCGTGAGCCTGGAGAGGCTGGCTGGGACTGGATGCATGTCTGCACGTTGTCTGTAACAGCCGAATCCGGATCGATGGTTCGGCAGTCCAGCAGCCTGCATCAGGCCTTCGATCCCGCCCGGACTCGCGCAGCACGCATGACGCGACCGCCGGCCACGCCCGAGTGGTGAAATCGGTAGACACAAGGGACTTGAAGAATTGAGCCCTCCGGGGGAAACCCCGGGGGTGACACCCGTCAAAGTCGGCGAACGCCCTGGACCCGTGGTCCGCGCCAACGCCGAGCCAAGCCTACCGTTCGCGGGAGGAAGGTGTAGAGAGCAGACGGCGGGCACCTACAGCGCACTGCGCCACGGTGAAGGCGTGCTCCAGACCACGAACGGCCACGGCCGGCGGCGAAAGCCGAAGTGGTACGAAAATCCCTCGACCTCGCGGTCATGCCGGTTCGAGTCCGGCCTCGGGTACCATCGCTCCCTCGGAATTTCCTGCAGGAGCGGCTTTAGCCGCGACAGGCGCGTCAGGTCGCAAGGTCGCCGATGCCGCGATCGCGGCTGAAGCCACTCCTACAGGCCGCCCCTGCAATTGCGCAGCACGGACACCCGCATCACCCGCGTATGTGATCATGGGCCCGTGCCGCTCCGGCGCGTTGCCTCCGGTGCCCATGTTCAATCGCCATACCGTCTGGTTCGCCTCCATCGCCATTGCGCTGGCCGGAATCGTGCTGGCGATCGTCTGGTCTCCGGTCTGGTGGTGGCTGGCCGCGCTGTCCGGCACGCTGGCGCTGCTGGGCCTGGTCGACGTGCTGCAGAAGCGCACGACGCTGCGCCGCCTGTACCCGGTCATCGCGCACTTCCGTTACGGCTTCGAGTCGATCCGGCCGGAGATCCGCCAGTACTTCATCGAGGACGACCTGGCCGAAGTGCCGTTCTCGCGGGAGAAGCGCGCGCTTGTCTACCAGCGCGCCAAGAACGAACGCGATACCGTGCCCTTCGGCAGCGAGCATGACCCCTACGACGTCAGCTACGAGTGGATCAACCACTCGCTGGTCGCAGCCCACGCCGAGTCGCACGACTTCCGTGTACTGGTGGGCGGTGCGCAATCGACGCCCTACGAAGCGAGCGTGTTCAACATCTCGGCGATGAGCTTCGGTTCGCTGTCGGCGAACGCGATCCGGGCGCTCAACGAAGGCGCGCGGCGCGGCGGCTTCTACCACGACACCGGCGAAGGGTCGATCTCGTCCTATCACCGCGAACGCGGCGGCGACCTGGTCTGGGAAATCGGATCGGGCTACTTCGGATGCCGCGACGGGGCAGGGCGCTTCAGCGAAGAACGCTTCGCCGCGAACGCGCGCGACCCGCAGGTGCGGATGATCGAACTCAAGCTGTCCCAGGGCGCCAAGCCCGGGCACGGCGGCATGCTGCCGGCCGCCAAGGTGACCGCCGAGATCGCCGCCGCGCGCGGCGTGCCGGCGGGCGTGGACTGCATTTCGCCGGCGTCGCACTCGGAGTTCTCCACCCCGCAGGGGCTGCTTGCGTTCGTGGCACGGCTGCGCGAGCTGTCGGGCGGCAAGCCGACCGGGTTCAAGCTCGCGATCGGCCATCCCTGGGAGTGGTTCGGCGTGGCCAAGGCGATGCTGGAGACGGGCATCACACCCGACTTCATCATCGTCGACGGTGCAGAGGGCGGTACCGGCGCCTCGCCGCTGGAGTTCATCAACCATGTCGGCGTGCCGATGCACGAAGGCCTGATGCTGGTGCACAACACGCTGGTCGGGATCGGACTGCGCGACCGGGTGAAGATCGCCGCCGCCGGCCGCATCGCCAGCGCCTTCGACATCGCGCGCACCGTGGCCATGGGCGCGGACTGGTGCAACGCCGGCCGCGGCTTCATGTTCGCGCTGGGCTGCATCCAGGCGCGCAGCTGCCACAACGACCAGTGCCCGACCGGCGTGGCCACCCAGAACCCGTCGCGCTGGCGCGCGCTCGATGTCGAGGACAAGGCTGCGCGCGTGGCCAACTTCCACCAGAACACCCTGCGCGCGCTGCGCGACATGCTGGGTGCGGCGGGGCTGGAGCATCCCTCGCAGCTCGGGCCGGAACACATCCTGCGCCGCGTCTCGCCAACCGAGGTGCGCTCGCTGTCGGCGCTGTACCGCTTCCTGGAGCCGGGCGAACTGCTCGACCACGTGCCCGAGCACGTGGTGTTCCGCACGTTCTGGGCCAACGCACGGTCCGACTCCTTCCTGCCGCCGGAGTGTGCCCTGGCCATGCGCCGCAGCAAGCTGACGTAGCAGCGGGACGGCGATCGCGGCAGTAGACGAGGGTCGCGCAACCCGACGCCATCATCGCGGCTGAAGCCGCTCCTACAGCGGCAGGACCTTCGGGACCTTCGGGACCTTCGTTTGTAGGAGCGGCTTCAGCCGCGATCGCCCCCGGATTCGACAGACCACGAACCTCCATTCCCTGACATCCGGCTCCGGAATCGTCCGACAGTGCTCCCTGGGTGCAACGAGCCATGCTCCCGTCGTGGACGACGGTGCATTCATACCCTGCGGTCACGCCCTGCTGCGCAGGGGACGCGTCTCACTGCAGGGGCACGCCTACCACCTGACATTCACGACGCACGACAGGCTGCCGGTGTTCAGCGACTTCCATGCCGCATGCGCGGCCGCGCGCAGCTTCAGCAGAGCACGCACGGGTTTCGAACTGTTGGCTTGGGTCCTCATGGCGGACCATGCACACTGCCTGCTACAGCTCGGCGCGAACTCCAGCCTGGGCGGGGCGGTGCAAATTCTCAAGGGAAGCAGCGCCCGCGCGGTGAACTGCGAACTGAAACTGTCTGGCCCGGTATGGGCGGCCGCCTACCACGATCGTGCCATGCGCAAAGAGGACGATCTGCGTGGAGCAGCACGGTACATCGTGGCCAATCCGCTGCGGGCGGGGCTGGTGCAGCGAGTGGGGGACTACCCATTCTGGGACGCAGTGTGGCTTGGTGTTCGGGCCGGCCATCGCGGCTGAAGCCGCTCCTACAGTGGGCGGTCTTTGCCGCTGTAGGAGCGGCTTCAGCCGCGACCGCTTTCCTGGCCCGGCCCTGCAAAGCACTCAACCCACCTCGTCGATCTCCCCCGCATGACCGCCCTGCTTCACGACGATGGCGGTCGCGGTGACGTCGGCCGAGGTGTTGGCGACGGTGGCGAACACGTCGGGAATCGTGTCCATCGCCAGCAGCACGCCCAGCGGCTCGATCGGCAGGCCCATCGACTGGGTGATCGGCATGTTGTTGGTCATGAAGCTCACCTGCCCGGGCAGGCCGACCGAGCCCATGCTCACCACGATGCTCAAGGCCACCGCCGTCCCGAGCTGGACGGCAGTCAGGTCCACGCCGTACATCCAGGCGATGAAACACGCGACCACGATGTACTGCGGCGGGCTGGCGATGCGGAACAGCGACACCGCCATCGGCAGCACCAGCGAGGTGACCGCGAGCGGATAACCCAGGCGCTGCCGCGCGCTCTCGATCATCACCGGCAGCGAGGCCAGCGACGACTGCGTGCTGGCCGCGATCGCCTGCACCGGCAGCAGCGCCTTCGCGAAGCGGGCAGGGCGCTCACCCGCCGCAACGACCGCGACCAGGTACAGCAGCAGGGTGATCGCGATGTAGAGCGCGCACTGCAGGACGATGTAGTAGCCCAGCGCGCTGAGCATGTCGAGGCCGACCCGCGCGCACACCGCCAGCACCAGCGCGAACACACCCAGCGGCGCGGCCCACAGCACCCAGCGCACGATCACGATCATGGTGTCGCCGAGCGTGCGCACCAGCTCGAGGATGCGCGCGCGGCGGTCCGGGTCGATCCGGGTGAGGGCGAAGCCGAAGAACATCGCGAACACCACCAGCGGCAGCATCGCGCTGTTGGCCGCAGCGGCGATCGCGTTGCTGGGAATGATGTTGGTCAGCCAGGCGCCGAAGCCCGGCGCCACGGGCAGGTGCTCGGGCGCATTGATCGCGGCGCGGAAGGTGGAGATGAGCGCCTCGTCGCGCGGCACCATCGACAGGAAGGCCGGCGCGGCAATCGCGGCGAACGCACCCGCCAGCGCCAGCAGCACGAGGAACACCACGATCGCCGTGCGTGCCGTGCGCCCGGACGCGGCCGCATCCGCCGCCGAGTTGATGCCCACCACCACCAGGGCCGCGACCAGCGGCACCACGGTCATCTGCAGCGCGTTGAGCCAGAGCCGGCCGATCGGCTGCACCGCGTCGGCCACCTGCGTGGCCAGGGCAGGATCGAATGCCGCCAGCGGCAGGCCGACGGCGGCGCCGAGCAGGAGCGCGATCAGGACCCGGGCGGGCGTGGACAGGCGGGGGCGCGCGCCGGAAGCAGCTTCGGTCATGGATGTCCTGGTGGAGGGATCTTGGCGGCAGACTGGATAGCACGAACCGGGCAGCCGCGCTTGCGTGATCGGGCCGCGGACCGCCGTGGCCGGACGCATGCGCATGCCGGCGTTGCCGGAGCAGCGCGTCGGACTGGATCCGGGAGCATGCGAACGCCGGTCATCGTGCAGTCCATCACCCGTCCAGCAGCGAGCGCACGTGTTCCTGGTAGTCGTCCAGGCGCCGCCGTCGCGATTCTTCGTCGCACAGCCGCAGGAACACCAGGTCGAGCAACTGTTGCAGGGCGGCCTGGTAGAGCAGGGGTTCGACGTGGCGCGCCTCGTCATGGGCCGAGACCAGCAGCGCCAGATCGGCATGGGCGCGCAGCGCGTTCGCGGTGTGGCGGGTGACCGAGACCACCTTGCCGCCGCGCGCACGGATCAGGCGCGCCAGCCGGGACAGCGTCGCCGCCTCGCCGCGCTCGGAGAACAGCACCAGCACGTCGTCCGTCCGCGAGCTCGATACTTCGGCCGGTACCAGCACCGGATCGAAATGGTGGATCGCCAGGAACCCGAGCAACGACAGCCGAAACGCGAAGGCGCGCGCCATCACGCTGTCCTCGCCAATCCCGACCACGAAGATCTTGTCCGCCTCGCGCACCATGCCGGCCAGCGCTTCGAGGCGGTCGGGCGGATTGAGCAGCCGCGTTTCCTCCTCGGCGCGGGACTTGGCCTGCCACAACGTGCACGCGACCGTGTCCGGCCCCTCCCCGGAGCGCACCCTGCTGTCGGGCTCGACGCTGTCGCCGCCGCGCGCGACCGCCTCGCCGATCGAATACTTCAGGTCCGGATAGCCCTTGAAACCCAGCTTCTGGCTGAACTTGACCACGCTCGACTGGCTGATGCCGAGCGCGTTGGCCAGCTGCTGCGACGAGTAGTCGCGCAACAGCTGGGCGTTGTCGAGGATGAAGTCGGCGATGCGGCGCTCGATCGCCGACATCTGTCCACGCTCGGAGCGGATGATCAGCAGCGGCTGCATCGGCTCAACCGACGATCGGCTGGTAGCCACGGATCGCGCGGATGCCCAGGCCCGGCGCCTCGGACACGGAGATCTCCGATTCGTTGAAGGTGACTCCGCCATCGACCGGGTCGAACGCGCACAGCGAAGGCCCGTCGAGGTCGATCTTGGTGATCACGTCGGACTTGGCGATCGCCAGGTGCACGGCCGCGGCCACGCTGATGCTGGTCTCGATCATGCAGCCGATCATGCATTCCACGCCGTACAGCGCGGCGATGTCGGCGATGCGGATCGCGTTGGAGATGCCGCCGGTCTTCATCAGCTTGATGTTGATGATGTCCGCGGCGCGCTGCTCGATCAGCTCGATCACTTCCAGTGGCCCGAACACGCTCTCGTCGGCCATCACCGGCGTCCTGATCCGGTCGCTGACGTACTTGAGCCCCGCGATGTCCCGCGCACGCACGGGCTGCTCGAGAAGCTCCATGTGCACGCCCGCGCCCTCCAGCGCGTGCATCGCCTGCACGGCCTGCTTGGCGCTCCAGCCCTGGTTGGCATCGAGGCGCAGCAGGGCACGGCCTTCGACCGCGGCGTGGATCGCCTTGACCCGCTCCACGTCCAGGCCGATGTCCTTGCCGACCTTGATCTTGAGCGACTCGAAGCCACGCGCCACCGCCGACAGCGAGTCGGACACCATCTTGTCGATATGGTCGACGCTGATGGTGATGTCGGTGGTGATCACCGGTTCGCCGCCGCCCAGCATGCGGTACAGCGGCGCGCCATGCAGCTGGCCCCACAGGTCGTACACCGCGATCTCGACCGCGGCCTTGGCGCTGGTGTTGCGCTCCAGCGCCGTCTGCACCAGGCGCACGATGCGGTTGAGGTTGGCCACGTCCTCGCCGATCAGCCGCGGCGCGATGATCCGGCCAACCGCCTCGATGATCGAGCCGTGCGTGTCGCCGGTGATCACGGCCGTGGCCGCGGCCTCGCCGTAACCGACGTGGCCGCTGTCGGTATGGATCGAGACGATGATGTCCTCGACCATGTCCACGGTGCGCAGGGCGGTCTTGAACGGCGTTTTCAACGGCACCCGGACCCGGCCCAGGCGCACCTCGGTGATCTTCATGCGTCAGCGTTCCCCATCGACGCCTTGCCCTTGTCGTTCATGGCCGGATGCGCCGGATGCTGGTGATGCGGTCGACGGTCGCGGTGGTCGCGTCCGACATCAGCGGCAGCAGCGGGGTGACCACCACGCCGTTGAGCCGGTACCTGCGCAGCGAACCGTCGCCGTCCAGCAGCGAGATGCCGGCGGTGTCGTGGATCACGTAGGTCTCGCCGTCGATGCGGCCGATCACCATCATCACGTGGCCCGGGATGTAGACCAGGTCCCCGACCTCGGCCTGGCGCAACAGGCGCAGGCGCGCGTCATGGCCGGTCGCCGCGTCGATGGCTTCCCCGTCCAGGCCCGGGCTGCGCGCCTGCGCGCTGGTATTGCGCGGCAGCAGCACGCCGAAGCTGCGGTAGATCTCGGACACGAAGCCGCTGCAGTCGCGCGCATCGTAACGGTGGCCCCAGCCATAGCGCTCGCCCAGGAACTTGAACGCCTGCGCGATCAGGGCGGCCTTGGTCAGGGGCGGATAGTCGGTCGAGACATCGGCCGAACGCGGAATCAACGCCGGCGCGAACCCCAGCGTGCCGTCGTCGCCGCGCACCGGCAGCTCGACCGCATGACCGAAGCCGGGATGCTGTCCGTTGAGCGGCGCGTCCGCCGGCCAGTCGGCAAGCGGCAGGCGCACGCCCATGTCCAGCAGTACATCCGAGACGGCCGCGCGCTCGGGCGTATGCACCGTGCGCACCTGCGCGCCGGTGACCACGACGAAGGGAATGCGGCGCGTGTAGGCGAAGATCTCCGCCTTGTCGCCGAACGCCACGGCGTCGGCTTCGATCCACGCCGCGTAGGTTTCGCTGAGCACGAACAGCCAGCGCCGGTCGCGGCTGCGGTGCACCACCGCCACCGGCGCGCCGGGAAACAACGCGCTTTCCTGGAAGCGGTCGATGTCGCGGTCGTCCGGCGTGCTGAACACGCGCAGATGGGTGGGAAAGGTGCGCAGGTCCGCGCGCCGCACCACCATGCCGTAGCGCGTGACCTGCATCTGCGGGATGGCCTTGAGGTCGAGCGCGCCGACCAGCCTGTCCATCGCGCGGTCGCTGCCCTGCTTGCCGTCCGCGTCGTACAGGGTGGACGCCGGGCGCGGCGACGCGGCCTCGATCCAGGCCCGGACCTGATCGGCCTCGATGGTCGCGGGCAGTTGTTCGATGTCGTGCAGCGAGGGTTCAAGCCGCCGCATCCGCGCGTTGTGCGCGGCAATGGCGTCGGCATCGAGGATGACGCGATCGGCATCGCGCAACCGCCCAGCCCAGAACGACGGTTCCAGCTGCGCCTGGGCCACGCCGGGCAGAACGGGGGCAGGTGCGTCCTGGCGCGCCTGCGCAGCGGTGCCGCATGCGGCCACCACAAGCAGTCCCGCCACGAGCAATCGCAGTCCTGCGCGCGAACAACGCTCGTGCAAGAAAAATCTCCCGCGGAAAGCCGCGCTCCCGCCGACCGGGAATACATCATTCATTTTATTGCTCTGTCAAGAATAATTTATTGACCACCTGCTACGGTCATGTTACACAGCCAAAAGGGCCGCTCGGGACGACAGAAGCAGCACGATGGTGACTCGCAATCGCCACAGGTTGGCCGGAGCCGGCGCGACAGCACACCCGGTCAGCGGGTGGCGATGCTGATGGAACGGGGGACCAGCGCAACACATCGGGCAATCGTCCCGAACGCGATCTCCGGTCGCGCGGACACCGAAGGTAGCCGGCATTGCGACGCGCACGCTCAGGCTGGCACTGTTCCAGAGCGCATTTCAGGCAACAAAAAAGCAGGGGGCTACACGCGACAACCGCCACGGGCGCATCTGCTCCAACACGCCTGCGGGTCGGTCGTCGACCACTTTTTCCGGGGGAAATCCATGGCTGCAGTCCGCGTTCGCAACACATCCGCGCTGGTTTCCGCGCTTCCGCTCGCCATCGCGCTTGCCCTGGCAGGCACTGCCGCCGCGCAGGACACCGTGCCGTCGGATACGGGCAGCGAGGCCACGCGCACCCTCGACCGCATCAGCGTCACCGGCTCGCGCATCAAGCGCACGGATGTCGAGGCCGCGCTGCCGGTCACCGTGATCCAGAAAGAGGAGATCGAGGCGCAGGGCATTTCCTCGGCCGAACAGTTGCTGCAGTTCCTCAACGTCGCCAGCAACGGTCCCGACAGCCTGGCGGCAAACAGCGGCATCGCGCCCCCGGGCACCCGTGGCAACAACGGCGTGTCGGGAGCGAACCTGCGCGGGCAGGGGGCCGACGCGACGCTCGTCCTGCTCAACGGCCGCCGGGTCGCCACCCACGGGCTGGCCGGACAGGTCGTGGACCTCAACTCGATCCCCTTCGCCACCATCGAGCGTGTGGAGGTACTGCGCGATGGCGCGTCAGCCGTGTACGGCACCGACGCCATCGGAGGCGTCATCAACTTCATCACGCGCAACGACTACCAGGGCGTGACCGCCAGCGTCGGTGCGGATACCACCCATGACGGTGGGGGCAGCATCTACCAGGCCAGCGTGCTCGGCGGCATGGGCGACCTGGATACCGATCGCTGGAACGTCTGGCTCGCGGTCAGCGCGAAAAGCAACGAAATCCTCCGTGGCTCCGACCGCGATTTCGCGAACAGCTTCCAGCCTGGCCGCGGCCTGTCGCCCGATACGCGGGGCACGCCGTACGCCAACGTGTTCGGCGGCGCCGGCAGCATGGTCGGCGTGGACGTCAACCCGTCCCCGACCATCACCGCCTATGGCCTGATCGACCCTGCGACCGGCAGCACCGTATCGGCGGTCAATCTGCTCGACCTGCCAGGCGGCGCCGGCTGCGAGAACGGCGGCGACATGATGGGGCCATACGATCCCGACATCTGGGCAGGTCCCGCGTCCACCTATGCCTGCGCCTGGGACTACGGCCGCGCCCGCACGATCCAGCAGCCGGTGGAGACGACCCAGTTCGTCGGACGCGCGACCTGGAGGCTGTCGGACAACCATCAGATGTACTTCGAGGCCATGGGGTCCGATGTAACGTCCAAGCGGCATTTCGAGGCCCAGCAGATCACCTCGAGCGCCAATGCCGGCGCGACCGCGCTCGATGCCTACGAGTTGAACGACAGGACGGCCGACACCTACAACATGGTGTACGACGGACTGGCCTCCTACTTCGGGACGGACAACCTCGTCTACGGCGCGCCGATCGCGTACCGCTGGCGCTGTGTGGCCTGCGGTCCGCGCCAGATCGAGACCTCCACCGAGGCGCTTCGACTGCTGCTTGCGTTCGAAGGAACCATCGGCACCTGGGAATACGCCAGCGGCGTCTCCCGCGCACGCAGCCGCTCCAGCTCCGTGCTCGGCGACGGCTATTACTTCACGCCTGCGCTGAAGGACATGTTGCGTAACGGTGTGCTCAACCCGTTCCTGATGCCAGGCCAGGACCAGTCGCCGGACGCATACGCCGCGCTGGCTGCCGCATCCGCGAGCGGGCTGCAGCTGTATCGCGGCGAGACCACCATGACCACCCTCGACGCCAGCTTCTCCGGAGGGCTGGGCGTCAACCTGCGGGGCGGGGAAGTACAGGCCGCATTCGGCGCCGACCTGCGCCGCGAAGAGTACGAGTTCGGCGGCCCGTCGGAATGGACAGCGGGCAATGCCTACGTGTTCGGCGCGCCGGGCGACTCGGTGAACTACGTCCAGCCCGTGCATCGCGACGTCAGGGCGGTATTCGCGGAGTTCTACCTGCCGGTGCTCGACTCCCTGGAATTCAGCCTGGCCGGGCGCTACGACGACTACGGCGACTTTGGCAGCACCACCAACCCCAAGCTGTCCTTCAAGTGGCAGCCGGTGGACTGGCTGGCCATCCGCGGCGCATACAGCACGGGCTTCAAGGTGCCGGATTTCGCAAGGCTGTTGCGCGGCACTTCGGGAACGCCGTACACCGGACTGGATCTCGCCGACCCGGCGGTCTGCCCCGGGGGCCGCTACAACCCCAACGTGGCCGCCTGCGCCGAGCAGATCCGCCCGGACATCCTTTCCGGCGGCAACCCGGCGCTGATCCCGGAAGAAGCCGACCAGAGGAGCGTCGGCCTGGTGTTCGCACCTGCCGACAATTTCAACCTGTCCATCGACCTGTGGGAAATCGAGCGGACCAACACCATCCGCAGCGGCTTCAGCCTGACCCAGATGGCCGCGAACTACGATGCCTACGCGGCGAGCTACATCCGCGACGCAAGCGGCGCCATCGTCGCCATCGACCAGCGCGCCATCAACTCGGGTGGCACCCTGTCGCGGGGCGCGGAGATCGACGCGAACCTGCTGGGCGAACTGGCGGGCGGTCGCTGGCAGATCAACCTCAACGGCAGCTACCTCGACACCTTCAAGGTGAAGGACTTCGCCAACCGGCCCTACGGCGACAACCTCGTCGGCCAGTACGAGCGCTACTTCAACCTTCCGCTGCAGTGGAAACACACGCTCAGCGTGGGCTGGAACCGCGGCGACTGGACCCACACCCTGACCCAGGTCTATCGCGACGGTTACGAAGACTGGCAGCCGCCGGGCATCGCCAACGGCTACGCGCCGGCAGGGTGGAATCCCGACGTCGACGAGTACATCACCTACAACTACGGCGTGAGCTGGACCGGGATCGAACACCTGCGGATCGGCTTCGGCATCCGCAACATCCTCAATACCGATCCGCCGTTCACGCTGCGCTATCTCGACGATGGTGACGGCGCCGGCTGGGAAGCACGCGTGGCCGATCCGCGCGGGCGATCGTTCAACCTCGTCCTCGAGGCGAAGTTCGACTAGCGCACCGCGGCGGAACATCGTCCATGCCCGCTGATGCGGCTGCGGTGCCTGCCGGGCGATCGACGATCGCCCGGCATTGCTGCGCGGTGGCAATGCTGCTGGCCGGCAGTCTCGGGCCTGTCGCCGTTGCCGCGGAGCCGCTCGGCGATGGGCGACGCGACGCTGCGGCACTCGAAGCCGCCTTCGACGACGCCTTCGAGCGCTACGACCCGCCGGGCCTGGCAGTGGGCGTGATCGTCGGGGGCGAAGTCGTGTTCGCACGCACACGCGGCGAACGCGTGGCCGGCAGCGGGGAGGCGATCGACCGAGACACGCTGTTCAAGATCGCGTCCAACAGCAAGGCGATGACCGCCGCCGTGCTGGCGCGGCTGGCCGACAAGGGCCAGTTGGAGTGGACCGATCCGGTGGTCAAGCACCTGCCGCAGTTCCGCATGCACGACGACTGGGTGACGCGCGAGATGCAGGTGCGCGACCTGCTGATCCACAACAGCGGGCTCGGCGCCGGCGCGGGCGACCTGATGCTGTGGCCGGAGCCCAACCTGTTCACGCGCGAAGACGTGATCCGTGGGCTGCGCCACCTCAAGCCGGCCTACAGCTTCCGCTCGCGCTACGCCTACGACAACACGCTCTACATCGTGGCCGGCGAGGTCGCCGCGGCGGCCGGCGGCGCGCCGTTCGACCAGCTGGTCCGCCGCGAACTGTTCGAGCCGCTGGGCATGGCGCGCTGCCAGGCCGGACAATGGCAGCGCGACGCGGTGGGCAACGTCGCCCAGCCGCACATGCGTCAGCCCGACCGCACGCAGACCGTGGTGCGCGCGGATGGCGAGGTGATTCCGGACGTGCCGATGCTGGCCGCTGGTGGCATCCGCTGCAGCCTGGACGACATGCTGCGGTGGGCGGCGATGTGGCTGCAGCCCATGCGTCATGGCCTGGACGCGGCTGGAGCGCCCTGGCTGTCGGAAACGCAGCGCGGGGAGGCGTGGAAGAACCACATGCCGATGCCTTTGTTGCAACGCATGCGCGATTGGGACAACAGCCACTACTCGGCCTATGGCTATGGCTGGCGGCTGGCCGATGTCGACGGGACCTGGAAGGTCTCGCACACCGGCACGCTGTCTGGCATGTATTCGTCGCTCACGCTGCTGCCGCACAAGGACGTCGGCATCGTGATCCTGGCCAACGGCGACGCGGATGAGCTGCGGACGGTGCTGGGCCAGGTGCTGGTCAAGCACTACACGCAGCCGCATGCAGACGCATTGACCGTGGGCCATTACGCCGGCCTGCTGGCGCAGGCGCGTGCAGCGGTGGGGAAAACACATGCCGATGCGGCCGCTTCCGGGAGCGCTGGGCGGGCGCCGGCCGTGCCATCGGACCCGTTGCTGGTGACGGGCCGCTACGCCGATCCCTGGTTCGGCGACGTGCTGGTATGCGCGGCGGGCGAGGGCGTCGAGCTCCGTGCGCTGAAGTCGCCCAAGCTGCGCGGCGCGGTCCTGCGCAGCGGCGAGCGGCTGCTGGTGGACTGGCACGATCCGGACGTGGACGTCGAAGCCTGGCTGTCGTTCGACGTCGCTGCTGCGTCGACCCGGATGACGATGGCCAAGCTGGACCCGGCAGCGGACTTCAGCTACGACTACGAGGATCTCGCCTTCCAGCGCATCGACGATTGTCCGGCGCTCTAGGCGTCCCCGGTCATCCGGTCACCCGTCAATGCCGCACGCAGGGCAACATCGACCTGCGCAGAGGCGCCGGTTCGGCAGGTTGCGACGGAATGCGCGGCTGGCGGGCGCAACGTGCACGCTAGGGCCGTGACCCAGGCCCAGGACAATCATGCTGGAGGAGTCTCCATGGCACCCGCGTTCCGTAGCGAACCACCGCGCGCACTGGCAGGACCGCGCGCCAGGCGTGGGCTGTCAGGCCCGGTCGCGGCCTTGCTGGGGATGCTGTTGTGCTCGGCCTGCACCTCGCCGCCGCAGTCGGGGCCTGCTGCACGCAGCGCCGCAACAGGCGCGCCGCAGGCGCACGCAAGCACGCCAGAATCCGTCGGCATGGTGGACATCCGGCAACTGGTGCCCGACATCGATCTCGACATCCGCTACGCCGGCCCGCACAACTTCACCGGCAGGCCGGTCGAGGGTTACGGCGCGTCGAAGTGCTACCTGCTGCGGCCGGCGGCCGAGGCGCTGCGGGATGTCGAACTGGCGCTGCGGCGGGAGGAACTGCGCCTGCGGATCTTCGACTGCTACCGTCCTGCACGGGCGGTGCGCCAGTTCGTACGCTGGGCTGCGGACACGGGCGACCAGTCGACCAAGGCCGCGTACTACCCGGCGCTGGACAAGAGCGCCCTAGTGCCCGACTACATTTCAGATCGCTCCGGCCACAGCAAGGGCGCCACGGTGGACCTCACGTTGTTGCGCTGCGGAGACGGCGGCTGCCGGCCGCTCGACATGGGCACGGCGTTCGACTTCTTCGATCCACGCGCCAACACCGACCACCCCGGCATCGACCCGGGCCAGCGCGACAGCCGCGCACGGCTGCGCGACACCATGGCGCGGCACGGTTTCGAGAACTATCCGATGGAGTGGTGGCACTACACGTTCCGGCTAGAACCGCCACCCGAAGCCTTCCACGATGTACCGGTCCGCTGAGCGGGCCAGATCGCCAGGCTCAGCCGATCTTCTTGAATGTATTGGTGTTTCCGAGCTTCTCGACCTTGCCGCCGGCCTTGCGGAACGCGGCCATGTGGTCTTCGATCTGCTCGCGGGTGAGGGCGGCGGTCTGCTTGCCGCCGGACTTTCCGGACTTGCGGAGGACTGTGTTGTTGTTCTTCGGGGCCATCAAGGTCTTCAGGTAGCGGATGGGTGCGTTACCATAGCGTGAGCCCCGTAAAAATTTGTCAATTGGCCGCGGATGTCGGTGAAAATCACAGGATCTGCGCCGATCTTGGCGGCAAACCGCACCTCAGCGTCCTGCCCACGCGATTGCAGCCCGGCTCCAGATCACGGCAGCCACCCCGGTCGCTTCGAGGACGCTGCGGGTGGGCGAAGCCAGCGTCGGCAGACCCGCGACACCATCCGCGACCACCGCAACCTCGTACTCGCGGGAGTTGGCATCGATCTCGGTCGCCAGCACGCAGCGCTCCAGCGCCATTCCTGTCAGCAGCAGGCGCCGCACGCCGAGCTTGGCCAGCAGGACGGGCAGGGGTGTGGACAGGAAGGCCGAGTGCTTGGGCTTGAGCACGAAGTGATCGCGGGGGCCGGGATCCAGGCGCGTGGCGATCTCGCAGGCGGCTCCGCCTGCGTGGACGGCCATGGCCACCTGCTCGCGAAAGTCCGAGCGCCAGCGCGAGAAATTGTCGTTGGCGAAGACCACCGGCCAATCGCGATCGTGGAAACCACGCCGCGCGACTGGATCCTGCGTGCCGCTGCCACCGCCCGCGGCGCGATCCGGTCCGCGTCCGGGAAATCCAGCAGGCCGATCATGTCGACGATCAGCAGTGCCGTCGGCGCGCCACCCGCCGCCACGTTCAATCGGGCCGTTTGGCCGGAATGAATGGCGAGACCGGGTCGCTTGCCGGGAAGGTCTCCTCGAGCGCCTCGTCCTGGTTTTCGCTTTCCCGCGCCTTGCGCTCGCGGCGCTCGCCGGGCGATTCATCCGCCTGGTTCGAAGCAGGGTCGGGGGAATCCTTGCGATCGCGGTTCATGGGCCTGTCTCCCGTTGCGTGGCGCGATTGATAGCGCAGGCCTTGTTGAGTCCGCGTGACTCCGCGCGGGTCTTCGACTAGCGGCCTGCCGCGGCAGGTTGTGCGTCGATGCGCGACGGCCTGAACGTCGGATATCCGCACATTCGCAGAGGGTGCAGAAGCCCGCGCTTGCACGCACGGGCTTGACGCCGAGGTTCGTAGGATCGCTGGCAGATCCTCCCCAAGGCCAAAGCGCATGGCTCAACATGCCGAGCGGGTGCATACCCGGCAGCAAGATATCGACCGACTCTCGTCCCTGTGCAACGCGCTGGATGAAGAGGCGCGCGTCACCGTCACCCTGGCGAGCGGCACCACGGTGTCCGGCGTGGTACTAGCCAAGCCGGGCCTGCAGACCTTCGTCGATCACGAGGGCAGGGAAGGCATGAACGCCGTGCTCAAGCTCGACAACATCGGCGGCATGGGCGTGGTGCGTTATTTCTGGCTGGACGACGTGGTGGAGGTGCGCCAACAGCCGTCCAAGGAGGCGCCGGGAAGCTGACCCGCGTGTGCGGACACGTGGAAAGGCGCGACGGCAACGCGCACGATCGCGCGTCCACACCCGGGAAGGCCACGCGCAGATGTTCAGTCAGCGGGCGGTGGCGGACTGCGTTGTGGCTCGACCGGTGTTGTGGCGGGCGGATAGCGACGCAGGCAGGCCTCGCGCTCGGCACCGATCTGCCGTTCGCATGCGGAGGAATCGACATCGGCGTCTTGTCCCGCGGTGCCGCCTCGTTCGCCAGCCGGAACGGCCGGAACGTCGTCGGCCGGAACTGTGCCGATCGGTTCCTGGTGCTTCTCGCAGGCGACCAGCGCCAGGCAGGCGGCCGCAATCAGGATGCAGTGGGGCAGGTTCATCAGGCTGTCCGGTACTGGGGCTGCACAGAACTTGCGCCCGTCGGGACACGCGTGCGTGAAGCTTCGCGAGACACCACGCGCGAGCACGCCATTTCTCTTATCGATTCCGTAAGACGGTCGCGACGCGGGCTGCACGGAGCGCATGCGATGTTGCCCATCTACTGCCGCAGGAGCATGAGATGAACGACGAACCCGCGACCCTGCCGCCGCAGGAACAGGAGCACCAGCCGGGGGAACAGTCGAAGATGCATCCACAGCCACAGAGCATCCGCGACAGCTATCGCGGTTCCAGACGGCTGGACGGCAAGGTCGCGCTCATTACCGGCGGCGACAGCGGGATCGGCCGCGCGGTCGCCATCCACTTCGCCCGTGAGGGCGCGAAGGTGGTGATCGGCTATCTGGATGAGGAGCAGGACGCAGCGGAAACCCGCCGTCTCGTCTCCGCGGAAGGCAGTGAATGCACCGCCGTCGCCGGCGATGTGGGCGACGCGGAGTTCTGCCGGGACCTGGTCCACCGCACGGTGAAGGCCCACGGCCGTCTGGACATCCTCGTCAACAATGCGGCCGAGCAGCACACCGTGGACAAGCCCGAGGCGCTGACGCCCGAGCAGGTCGAGCGCACCTTCCGGACCAACGTGTTCGCGTACATCAACCTCGCCACCGCCGCACTCGAACACCTGGGTGAGGGCGGTTCGATCATCAACACCGGCTCGGTCACCGGCGTGCGCGGTCACGAGAAGCTGATCGATTACGCGGCCACCAAGGGCGCCATCCATGCGCTGACCTTCTCCCTCGCGCAGGCCGTGGCCGCGCGTGGCGTACGCGTCAACGCGGTCGCCCCCGGTCCGATCTGGACCCCGCTCATCCCGGCCAGCTTCAGCGCCGAGGAGGTCGCCGAGTTCGGTGCCTCGACCCTGCTCAAGCGGCCCGGCCAGCCTGCCGAAGTGGCGCCGGCCTACGTTTTCCTGGCCAGCGAGGAAGCATCGTTCATCACCGGCCAGACCATCCACATCAATGGAGGAGGGCATATCAGTGCGTAATCCCAGATCACGGGGCGAGCGCCCCGACAGCAGCCGCAATGTCGCCGGTGTCGGCGAACTCAGGGCTGTGGCCGAGCGCCTGCTCGAAACCGGCGCGCAGTACCTGGAACACGGTCGAGAGTGGCTGCATGCCGCCACCCGGCGGGAGCGCGGCGATGACGCCGGGCACGACGGTGGCGACTTCAACGGTCCGCGCAGCGGGTTCCGCAATGACGACGCTGGCGCCGCTTCGTGGCGGCGCGGGCCGCATGCGACCGACGAACATCCCTTCTCCGATACGGGCGACGATTTCGGGTCGCGCGCGCGGCGCGGCAGCCATGACTACGACGACCGGCCCGCACGCGAGTTCGACGCACGCGCCGATGACCTGGCCCGCAGCCGTGGTCGTCAAGGCTGGGAATCGCGCCGAGGTGGTGAAGGTGTGCGCCGTCACTACGGCAGCCAGCCTGGCGGTGTCCACCATCACGACGACGACTTCCTGCCCGGGAGCTTCGGATTTGGTGGCGAGGGCCGCAGGCCGACGGGCGGCGGCCCGGCTGGCAGGGCAGGCGACGGACGTGGTTACGGGCCGCGGTCGGAAGATTCCGCCTCACATTGGGAGCAGGCGTATCGCAGCCAGGGCCAGGGCAGCCACCGCGGCCGTGGCCCGCGTGGATATACGCGATCGGACGCACGCGTGCTGGAAGAACTCAACGAACGGCTCTGCGACGATCCGATCGTCGACGCCACCGAAATCGAGGTCCGCTGCGAGCAGGGCTGCGTCGTGCTTGAGGGCCAGGTGCCGACACGCTGGATGAAACATCGCGCCGAAGACATCGCCGACTCGGTCTCGGGGGTCAAGGATCTCGACAACCGCATTCGCGTGTCGGCGGAAGAGCCTGCGTCGCAGGGCGATTTCGATACCCGCAACACCCGCGGTGCGTGGGAGGACACTACGGCGCGGCAGCCAGGTGGCGCGGGCAACACAGGTGACCACGGCAGGCCGACGGGGACTGGCGGCGCAACCGGCAGTCGCAGTGGTGCCGAGGGTTCTGCCGGAAGCGGCCCGCAGGGAAGCACCGGCGGTTCCGGCGCAGGCGCGAGTGCGGGCGCCAGCGGTACCGCGAGTACGAGTACCGGGACAGGCAGCAGCGGGCAGACAGGGCAGGGAAGTCCGCCAACGCCGCGACAACCACACTGAGGACAGGCAGCGTGCTGCAAGGGACGGTGCCGGATCAGGCCGTCCCTTCAGCGCCAGGGTCGAATTGGCTGCGCGGCGTTGTCGTGAATAGGCACCGGACTGTGCCGCCAGTGCAGCAGAGTCACCGTCATGTCCTGCGGTTCGCGTCCTCCGTGCGGAATGCAACGCGGCCCGCGTCTGGCGCTTCTTCAATGGCCCAGTAGCTGACGACCAGATACCGCTGCGCGTCAGTGACGCTACGCATTCCCCCTCGGGGCCTGGGGCAAACTGGCCATCCGGCCCCCTCTACGTCGGTGATACTCTGCAGTCATGGACGCCCTGCTTCTGTCGCGAATCCAGTTCGGCTTCGTCATCAGTTTCCATGTCCTGTTCCCGGCGTTCACGATCGGGCTGTCGAGCTGGCTGGCCTTCCTGGAGTACCGCTGGCTGCGCACGCGCGACACGGTGTGGAAGGACCTGTATTTCTTCTGGCTGAAGATCTTCGCCGTGTCGTTCGGCATGGGCGTGGTGAGCGGCATCGTGATGAGCTTCCAGATCGGCACCAACTGGTCTGTGTTGGCCGAACGTGCGGGCGCGGTGATCGGGCCGCTGCTCGGCTTCGAAGTGCTGACCGCGTTCTTCCTCGAGGCCACGTTCCTCGGCGTGATGCTGTTCGGCTGGAAGCGCGTCTCCGAGCGGCTGCATTTTCTCTCGACCTGCATGGTGGCGCTGGGCACGTTGCTGTCCACGTTCTGGATCCTGTCGGCCAACAGCTGGATGCACACGCCCCAGGGCGTTGAGCTGGTGGAGGGGATCTTCCACGTCACCTCGTGGCGCGAGGTGATCTTCAACCCGTCGTTCCCGTATCGCCTGACGCACATGACCCTGGCTGCCTTCCTGACCACCTGCTTCGTGATCGGAGGCGTTTCAGGCTGGTACCTGCGCAAGGGCGTGCACGTGGAGCCGGCGATCCGCATGCTGCGCCTGTCGACTGCGTTCGCCCTGATCGTGGTGCCGCTGCAGATCCTGGCAGGCGACCTGCATGGGCTGAACACGGCCAAGCATCAGCCGCTGAAGGTGGCCGCGATGGAGGGCCACTGGGAACGGCTGCCGGAGGGCGAGGGCATGCCGCTGGTGCTGTGGGCGGTGCCCGACCAGGCCGCCGCCAGCAACCGCCAGCAGATCGCGATCCCGCGCCTGGGCGGCCTGATCCTGACCCACACCTGGGATGGGCAGATCGACGCACTGGACGCAGCGCCGGCCGAGGACCTGCCGCCGGTGGCGCCGGTGTTCTACGCGTTCCGCATCATGGTCGGGATCGGCGTGGCGATGCTGCTGCTGGCCGTGGCCTCCGGCGTGCGCTGGCGTCAGGGACGGCTGGCCACGGCCCGCTACCTGCATCGCGCATGGAACCTGATGCTGCCGGCGGGTTTCATCGCCATCCTTGCCGGCTGGTTCGTCACCGAGATCGGGCGCCAGCCCTGGGTGGTGTACGGGCAGTTGCGTACCGCCGACGCGGTCAGCGATGTCGACGGGGCCAGCGTGGCGCTGTCGCTGGGCATCTACATGCTGGCCTATGCCGTGGTGTTCGGCTTCGGCGCGGCCTACATCTTCAATATGCTGCGCCGCGGACCGCTTCCGCACGAGCCCGAGCCTGAGACCGAGGGCGGCGAACGCACGCCTGCCCGGCCGTTGAGCGCCGCGGATGCATCGCTGGAAGAAGGAACGCGCTGATGCCCATCGAAACCTGGCTGCCGGTGGTGTGGTTCGGCGTGATCGGATTCGGCGTGCTGATGTACGTCGTGCTCGACGGCTTCGTCCTCGGCCTCGGCATCCTGGCGCCGTTTGCCGAGGACGGCGACCAGCTTGACCTGATGATGAATACGGCCGCGCCCATCTGGGACGGCAACGAAACCTGGCTGGTGCTGGGCGGGGTCGGGCTGCTGGCCGCATTCCCGCGCGCCTATGCGCTGGTGCTGTCCGCGCTGTACCTGCCGGTGCTGCTGATGCTGGTGGCGCTGGTGTTCCGCGGGGTCGCCTTCGAGTTCCGCTTCAAGGCCGGCAGCACCAAGTGGCTGTGGGGCTGGGCGTTCGCGCTGGGATCGCTGTGCGCCGCCTTCTGGCAGGGCGTGATCCTGGGCGCGCTGGTGGAAGGCATGCCGGTGCAGGAAGGACGCTACATCGGAGGCCTGCTGTCGTGGTTCAGCCCGTTTTCGATGCTGACCGGAGCGGCGGTCGTGTTCGGCTACGCGCTGCTTGGCAGCACCTGGCTGATCCTCAAGACCGAAGGCACGCTGCAGCGCATGGCGCGCGTGCTGACGCGACCTCTGGTGCTGGTCGTCGCCGTGTTCATGGGCTTGGTCAGCGCCTGGCTGCCGTTCCTCGATTCACGCGTGATGGCGCGCTGGTTCGAGGACGGCAATTTCTGGTGGCTGTCGCCGGTTCCCGTGCTGACCGTGCTGACCGCGTTCGCACTGTGGCGTGCCGCGATGGCCGAGGGCCGCGATGCACGACCGTTCGTGCTCACGCTGTGCTTCTTCGGGCTGGGCTTCGCCGGCCTGGTATTGGGCATGTGGCCCTATCTGGTGCCACCTTCGATGACGATCTGGGAAGCGGCAGCGCCACCGTCGTCGCAGGGCTTCATGCTGGCCGGCGTGGCGGTGCTGCTGCCGGTGATCCTGGGCTACACGGCCTGGTCCTACCGGGTGTTCCGCGGCAAGATCGTGGCGGGGCAGGGCTACCACTGACGACGCGCCGTCATGTCATGGCGGACGGCGCATCGTAGGACAGCGGCGTAGCGCCGGCGATTTCCATGGCCTGGTGCACGGCCGGCATCGACTCCGGCGCCGCATCCACCACGATCAGGACGTGGCCGGCTTCGATGTCGGATGCAAACTGCCGACGCACCGGATCCTGGATGGAGGCACCGGCCAGGGACGCCGCCAGCCCACCCACAGCGGCGCCCACCGGAATGGCGATCCACAGGGACCACAGCGGCGCGCCCCAGACGAACATCAGCGCGATGGCCACGACAAGCCCGAGGCCCGAGCCGATCAGCATGCCGCGCAGTGCCGCGGGAATCAGGTCGCTGTCGGCCATCTTGTAGCGATCGGCGATTCCGTCCATCTCGATGTCCCGGCGCGCCACGACGTAGATGTCGCCATCGGGAATGCCGCCGGCCACCGCCGCCTGCAGGGCGCGGCCCGCATCACCGACATTGCGCGTTCTGAACACGTGACGATGCTTCATGGACATGTCGACCTCGCTGCCGTCGCTGGGGATGAATCACTCTAGACACGCCGCTGTGCGGCGGATGTATACGCGCAGGCCGAAGGTTTGGCGGGCCTGGACGAGCGAAGGATTTGGAATGCGGCAGGATGTGCGCCTGCTGCGAAACCAGGCGTGTTGCCGTCAATGCCCATGAAGACCGAAACCTCGCGGGCCGCACGCAGTGATGCCGTACGCCGTGCCCAGGCGTCACGCCAGGCTGGTAGTTTCTGGCCGGCATCGGGAGCAGGCCCGGACATCGTCACGCTCGTGGTCGATGCGGTGGGACCGGACCGGAACAGCAAGGCATGGGAGGACGCCAAGGCTCGTCGGGAAACGGATGCTGCGAATCCCTGGATTGAAGCGTACCTAAGAGGATCTGCAGCGCCTGGATGAAGGCGTCAGGCTCAGGGTCGGGGTGCTTTTGTACCGGAAGGGGTTTGCCTTCTATTTCGCATAATGTATAATATGAAAGAAATTTGCGGTATTCCTTCCCTTGCCCACGCTTCCAACAGCGTGGTGCTGCCCGAGCAACTGGCGCAGCAAGCCGCCGGTGCGGTGCGCCAGCTGCTGGCCGAGGCCGCTGCTGAGAACACCACCCGCAGCTACGCCACGGCGCTGCGATACTGGGCTGGCTGGTACGCAGCGCGGTACGGCATCGAGCTGAGCCTGCCGGTGCCCGAGGCTGTCGTGCTGCAGTTGGTGGTCGACCACGTCGTGCGGCGCTCGACCGAGAACAATCTGACTTGGGAGTTGCCGCCTGTCGTGGATCAGGCGCTGGTCGCCTCCGGCCTTAAGGCAAAGCTAGGCCCCTGGAGCTGACTACCATCCGTCACCGGGTCGCTGTCCTTTCAACTGCACACCGGCTTAAGCAGCTGCCCAATCCCTGCGAACAGCCTGCAGTCCGCTTGGTCTTGAGCAGCGCCCGGCGTGCAGCGGTCAAACGTGGCGAACGCCCGCGCAAGAAGACCGCGATCACGCTGATCGAGCTAGAGGCCATGCTGGCCACTTGTGATGACAGCTTGGAAGGCATCCGGGACCGCGCCCTGCTCTGCTTTGCCTTCTCCAGTAGCGGCCGCCGGCGTAGTGAGGTGGCCGCGGCGGACATGCGCGACCTGCGCCGGATCGGCGACAAGGGCTACATCTATCGCCTCGAGCACAGCAAGACGCAGCAGGAAGGCGTCACGGCGACTTCGACCAGATAAGCCGGTGCTGGACCGCGCGGCAGTGGCGCTTGAGGAATGGATCTCCGAGGCTGGCATCCAGGAAGGAGCGATTTTCCGTCGCCTGTGGAAGCGGCGCGTGGGCCCTGCACTGTCCCCTGCTGCTGTGGCCGAGATCGTGCAGCGGCGAGCGAAGCTGGCGGGGATCGAGGGGGACTTTGGTGGGCGCAGCTTGCGGTCGGGCTTCGTCACCGAAGCCAGTCGCCAAGGCGTGCCGCTGGCGGCGATCATGCAGTTGACCGAGCACCGGGCGGTGTCGAGTGTGATCGGGTACTTTCAGACCGGTGGTGCGTCGGCGAACCCTGCTGCTCGATTGCTCGAAGACTGGAGAACATCGCACATGATCCTCCTGTGGAGCGGTTAATGGGAATCGAACCAACCACCTCTTTCTTCTTGAAAACCATGCACATATCTGCAATTTTGGCTCGGAAAGCGATATTCAGGACGATATCTAGCTCGGGCCGCAACGTATCGCGCCAGGCTCCCTTAAAGTAAGTGCGATGGGGCTCATGACGCCTCGGATCGCACCCTCCAAGGCAGAAGACCCTCGGCACCCCCAGAGTAGAGTGCAAGCCCCTCGGGACCTACTGCCCGCCCTTGGATCAGCATGACGGAACTGCTCATGCGCAGCTCAGAGGCTGCGCGAAGCCGACGCATCGCATTAAGATCCGCGAAGGACGCTTCTGGTCTGTCCTCGGGGTGGGTATGCCATTCACCGAAGTAGATCAGCTCCAGCGCGGCGAAATGATTGATCGCCCGCTGCGCCGCTCTCGGATTTGAGCGGTAGCTGCAGCGCGATCTTTGATCCCCCCGGTAAGGCCCCGAGGCTTTCGAAATAATGACCTCGTCCCCGGTCATCGTTCCGAAGAGCTGCCCGCCCGCTTCCCTACCCCACCACGACAGCTGCTTATGCAGAGCGATATGGGCGAGCGCGCCTTCGGTCAGGATGATCCGCTGTGTAGACGCCGCACTTGTGGCGACCAGCGTCATGGCGAACCTGGCCAGTCGCGCTCGATTTCGCGATACGCACCGTCAAACGCGGACGAGAGCGTTGCGCCTCGGCTGATGGCCTGCTCGCGATTACCCAGCCATGACCTCACCACCGGTCCCTGCGCCTTCTCAAGCAGCACGTCGAGCGCAAGCCGCTGCGCGACGCCGATCGTCCCCATCATCTCCGCCGCGTCGTAGGGTTGATAGGTCGTCCCGCATCCCGCCTCATAAGCATGTGCGCCGAGGGGGCAATTCGACGTCATGCGCAGTCGAAACGCCCCTTCCTCGTCAAGCGCGTCCTTGAGGCGCACCGGCCCGGCCACCACCACCGCATGGCCCGCGCTCGCGAACTCTTCGATCCATGTCCAGAGGAGCGGCGGCGGCGCGGGGAGCGATGACCGCCAGCGGTCGAGCGCAAGCTCTCCGTCCAGATCGATGCCGGCGGCAATGACCAAATCACACTCTGCGAGCGCCTCCGCGTGCTCGGAATTCGCCGTCTCGATTGCGCCATGCCATGGGTCAAAGCGCACGGCGTGGGGGAAATCTCGATCAAGACGCGTTGCGAGCGCAGCTGACTTCGCAAGACCAACTGCCTCAACGCCCAGCAGATGGCGGCCTACGTTACTTGGCGCAAGCGTGTCTTTGTCGAACAGAAGAAGTGATCCGACACCCGCCTGCGCGAGCGCGCGTGCGAGGTAGCCGCCCAGCGCGCCGCACCCCACGATCGCCACCTTCTTTCCGCGAAGCGTCTGGGCGTCAGGATTGCGGCCACGCCCGTGCACCCAGGCGTAGTCTGCGCGAGACACGCTCTTCCGAACCGCCTTCCGTCCCCCGAAGCTTGCTGCGACGAGCGAAGCGGGCATGGGCTTTGACGCCCGAAAGCCCTTCTTCGAATCCGCCAGCGTCAGTCCCTCGATTTCGACGCAGGCATAGACCGCCTGACCATCGATCTCGCATCCTAGAAGCACGGGGAGCACCTGCCCGGCCCGCACCTGCGCGTCAAAAGAATGCGTAGGATCGAGCGCGAAGAGGTTGGCGCCCGTCTTGGGGTAGGCCGCCGGCAGCAGCGGCGCATCGAGCCAGATCAGACGGGTCGACTGCGCTTGGGCTGGCTTAGCGCCCACCCGGCGCTGCCATTCCCCGAGTGCATCTGCATCTTCAGCGAAGATCTTTTGCCCGCGCCCTCCGCTGACATACACGATGTCGCGAGACCGACCGGGACCGCTCAGAAGCGACAAGTAAGGCAGATTGCTCGCCTGCCCCCACCGCGTCCAATACGACACGAACTCGCGCCGATGCTCTTCATCCCGCACATCCTCGGCCATGCGAAGCACCGTGAGCGCGTTCTCAAGCGCGGTCAAAGCGCGCTCTGATGCCGGGATCGAGAAGGGCAAACGCGGCAGACAGAAGTTGCCGCGGAATTCGATATGTGGCCAAGCCGGCGCGCCGATTGCAATTGCTTGGGGCGCAATCACAATCGGGTCGCTGAGCGGAAAGGCTGCCGTGATCCCAACGATCAAGTGATCCACATGAGGGTGCAGGTGCAACGCGCCTGGAAGATCGACCCGCCACGCAGTGATGAGACGAAAGGCAGCAAGCGACGCCGCCTCATTCGCACGGACGGGGCGCCAGCCGTCGGGCCTGGCACCGGCCAGGCCTGCTTCAATCTGTGCAACTTCGGGCGCTGAGAATTCCACAGCCTGAATCAGCCGAAGCGGCCGTTGCCGTCATTACGCGTGTCCGTCTTCCTAGCCGTCTGGACAAACACTGCCTTGGTCGCGTCGTCCTTGGCCGTGGGGTCGGGCTGCTTTTGGAAGAAGTCTCGCTCGAACACCTCGTACCATGCCTCGCGCGCCTCCGAGCGCGTGCATCCATCTTCGAGAACAGCCAGCTTCTCGAGCGCCCACACGAGCTTGCCCTTGAAGAAGACGACCTTCCTATTGCCCGCTTCCGCGAGCTTCGCCTGGTTCACCGGATGCGCCACCTCGGTCGAGATGTTCAGCTGCGCCTTGATGGCCTTCCACGTGCGCAGCAGCGCTTCGTCATCACGGTCCGAGGCGGCGACGAAGTGATCGTGGACCAGCTTGGTGATCACGATCCCGCTCGACGTCTTCTCCTTCCACTCCGGGCGACTCCGCGCGAACGCCTTGGTGAGCCGCACCACGCGGCGCATCTGATCCCCTTCGCCCTCCGAAGCGCTGTTGCGCGCGGACACTGCCGCCTTGAACCACTTCGTGGTCGCGCGCGCATCCGAAGCGTCCCACGAGCCGCTGCCCGCCAGCTCGAAGATCTCGCGCGTTCCGCCCCACTCATCGTCTTCCTTACGGATACGGTAGACGGGCATATCGATGTGGTAACCCTCGTTATAGACCTGGCGCACGCACTTGGGGAACACCTTAGCCGGGCTCGCGAAGCGCTGGTCGCGCGAGAGCGCCGCGCAGACGCGGTTCTTGGCCTGCTCGGGCGTGAGCGGGTTGCCTTGGCCGTCGACGAGGTCCCCTTCTGCGAAATAGATTCCGTCGTCGATGTCGTAATCGCACGCAGGGTCTTCCACCATCGTATGCATGGCATACGAGCCCTGCGTGCAGGTCATCTTCGGCTGGGGATGACCCTCCCCCTCCAGCCCGATCTCGAGGCGCCTCCGGCCGGTGTTACGGCGTTCACGCATTTCCGTGCGCTCGGAGCCACTGAGCGTGACTTCGTCGGCGTGGAACCTCGACATCTCCTGACTGCAATCGAACACACTCATGCTGCATCTCCTGTCTGTTGAGCAAAGCCGTCGGTCAAGGCAGCGCGAAAGTGCGCCATTTCGCTGTTGGGCGTCGCCGACTGAGCCCATGCGTAATCGACATCGGAAATCGCTTGGCGGCGCAATGCATTCAGCACCTTGGGCCTCGCGTCGTCCATGTTCTTGATGTATTCGAGAAGCTTCTCCGACGGGCACTGCGCCGACATGCGAAACGCCCGGCTCCCGTCGCCGCGCACTTCAAGAATTTTTTTGCAGAGGTAGTCGTAGCCGACTGCCTGGGCGTTGAGACTCGTGGAAATCGCGCGCAGACCACCCCGCCAACCGATCGCCCCGCGATAGCGCTTCCAGTCGCTGAGCTCTTCCCCGCCCTGCGCAGGTAGCGCACCCAGCATGAACAGATGGATCGGCCGCGCTTCATTGTGATCGCCGAGAATCTCGACTGCCTCGATCGCGCCGAGCGCGCCGGGGTTGTTGGCCCAAAGGCCGCCATCGGCGTAGACAACTTCCGTGTTGCCGCCCGGTTCAGTGAGCTTCGCGAGCGCGCGAAGCACAGGCGCCGCTGTCGTCGCCATGCAGGCATCGACCAGAGTGCGCGCATCATCTCGGCCGTTGAGGCGAGCAAGGTGGCGCGTCTTGAAGACAACAGCAGCGTGCCGCGCCATGTCGATCGAGGTCAGTGCCAGACTGATGCCACGCCCATCCTGGATGTGACGGAAGGTCTTCTCGGCAAATGTCTTCTCAAGCGCGGCGCGCAGCGCCGCCTCGCCCGAGCGATTGCCGAGTCCGAGGAATGGGACGAGCGACCCCAGCCACGGCACCCGCCGCAGCCGCTGCATTGGGAAAATCTCTTTGCCATGCACCTCGTAGAGATCGTCGACCGCAGACAGCGGTTCGCCTGCGGCGAGCGCGGACGCCACGATGCCGCCCGTGCTCGTCCCAACGATGAGGTCAAAGCAGCGCCCGACGTCCAGCTCAGGCGCCCCATCCCCGCAAACCCGGCCTGCGAATGCACGGAGGTAGGCGGCCTGATAGACCCCGCGCATCCCCCCGCCATCCAGGCACAACACTCGAAACGGCTTCATACGCTCTCCGATGAACTTGCGAGTGGCCAGACCCCCACGAGTCCGCCATACCGTAAAGAAATGATACGTAATATTTCTTTAGTGTGTCAAGTACCTAGATGTGATGATAGAGTGGCGCCTGCCCGCCAAGTGGAGAGCGCTGTGCACGCACCCGACAACCCGAAAGTGCGCTGGGGACAGGCGCGTCGACTGAATTTCATTGATGTACGCCTCCAATACGATGGCCGCATCAACCGCAGCGATCTGATGACGTTTTTCGACATCTCCGCGCCCCAGGCCAGCGCGGATCTGGGCATCTATCAGGACGTGGCCGCGCGCAATCTGGTCTATGACACTCGCCAGCGGATCTATCTGGGGACCGAAGCGTTCACCCCCATTTCCGGGCGCAGCGAGGCCTCGCGATACCTCGACGAGCTCCAGCGCCTGGCGCGCGGCATCGTGGAGAAGGACGAGAGCTTCGTGGGCTACCAGCCGCCGACTGGCGTTGTTGCGAGCCCCGCGCGTGCGATCGAGGCGACGGAAGTTGCGACACTGGTGCGCGCGATCCGCGACCGCACTGCGCTGCACGTGCGCTACCAATCCATGGACGCGCCAAAGCCCCAGAAATGGGTGCTCACGCCGCATGCCTTCGGTTTTGACGGCTTGAGATGGCACGCCCGCGCGTGGTGTCATACGCGTCAGATCTTCCGCGACTTCGCCGTGGGCCGGCTTGAAGTGCTGGGGCCGGAATCAGAAGCACCCGAGGTCGATCCGGCGCTTGATGTGGGCTGGAACACCGAAGTGACGATCGTGCTCGTCCCCCACCCAAAGCTCACAGCCTCCCAGCGGCGTGTTGTCATGCGCGATTACGGCATGCTCAAAGACCGTTGCGAGCTCGCGTGTCGCAAGGCAATGCTCTTTTACACACTGCGCCATCTGAATCTCGATTCTCTGACCGTGTCGGACGCTCCCGCGCAGCAGCATGTGATCGTCGAGAACAAAGAGCAGGTTCAACGATGGATGGATGAGGATCGGCTTGGCCTGCCCGGGTCGGACGCGTGATCGAGACCGAATCGACGCCCGCCCCCCGCATGCGCAGCGCTGGGCTACGCGATGATCTGGAAAGCTTGGGAAGCGCAGTGGGGCCAGACGCAGGATCACCTGTCGCAATGCGCGAGCCATTTGCGCCGTCCAAGACGTGGGCCACGCGGATCGTCGATCTCCTGACTCCCGCTGTGCTCTTTGGTACTCCGCTGCTTTACGTCTTCGGCCGGATCTATAGCGAAGGCTATTGGACGACGATCGGCTTCCCGGAGTCGGTGATGGCGCGTCAAGCCGAGGATTACATCTACTTCGGGTTTGTCGCGCTCGTGAGCGGCTTGACGAACTTCACGCCTCGCGTGGACAGCATGTTCGTGTGGCTCGCGCCGCTCATGTCTATCGGTCTCATGGCCGCAGTCGCGCTCGCGATCTGGGCGCTGGGCAAGTTGCGCAAGCGTATGAAGCCGCTGATCGTGTCGCTGTTTGGGCAGCTCCGCGACTTCTTTTCCAACCGGCGTGATGGCTTGGCTGCGATCGGAAAGGCCAGCTCGATTGTGGAAGCGGCCATCGGCTTGGTGCTCATCCTTCTACTGGGATCTCTGGTCATCCTTCTTCCCATCATCGTTGCATTCTCGATCGGAAAGGCGCGCGCTGAGCAGGTTCACAAGGCGCTCGCGGAAGATATCGGCTCGCGCGCTATGGTGAAGATCACGTCTCGCGGCAACGCGACAGGACATGTCATCGACTGCACCGATCAGCATTGCGTCGTGTTCGTCTCGCAGGGCTACTTACTCGTTGCGCGCGACGAAATCGAATGGATACCGCGCTCTCGCCTCACGCTAGGCTCGCCGCATCAAGCCGAGGACTAGTTGGGCCGAGTTGCGCCGGCGACCCCCTCCTCCGCCTTGTCAGCTCCTGGCGCAGCCCGCGCGTCGCCGCATCCCGACCGCCGCCACCCTCCAATGCATGAAGAGCAGCATTCACGAGATCCAGCCGCCGCCGCTATTCGAGCGGCGCCTTGGAGGCATCCGCACACTCCAAAATCGCCGCCACGAGCCGCTCCGCACTCTCGAAGTAGCCTTGGGTCGCAACGTGCCGCTCGATCCGCCGCTCGGCCGCGCAGGCGATGGCCGCCGGCAGCGCGGAGTCGATTTGCACCCCAGGCACAGCGCCCAGATCCTTCATAGCGACGCTCGCGATTTCATTGAGGGTGTCGAGACAGGCTTCGATCATTTCCGCCTCAGCGCTCAGAACTTCGGCTCCATTCCCGATCGCGCGCAGAAGCCGCACCCGCCTGGCAAGGTGGAGCGCAGGCGCGCTCGGAACTTCACGCCGTGCCGTCTGCACCCGGATCACCCGCGGCGCGCTGATTGCTAGCCGGGCCCGCGCCTTGACGCAACTGGTGCGCGGACTGGCGCAGAGACTGGAGAGTGCTACCGAATCCTTTGCCTCGCGCGGCGCGCTCGCCAAGATGCCGCTTGCGCGCGCGCCGTTGATCGCTTTCGACAGCGCGCTGTGCGCGCCGCACCCCGGGATGGCGAAACGCGTTCGATTCATTCCTTCGGAGCATCGCGTGATGGCTTTGCCGCGATGCTGGATTGGCAGGCAGTTCAGTTCTGCTGCGCACTTGAAGTCGCCGGCCTCGGCCGCTGCGCGCGATCGGTCGATCAGGCTGCGGTCGTCCATAGTTTCACGCCTGCGTAAGGTGAGTATTGATCTTGGTAGACACTAACTCGCGCACACTTGATCTCATCTACACCCTGCCCGCCTCACGCGTCGAATGCCACGCCCGCGCGCTCACCGAGCCCCCCTTCGGCCACCCGCTGCCGGGACGCAGATGTGCCGCTTGATGCCGACATCCGTGTCGAGCGTGGCGGTGAGTAGGTGGCGCCGGTGATGTGCCGGGACTGGAACGTGCGGCTTGCTGAGCGCGAGATCAGAGCGCCGAAGACGCCTTACTGAGAACCGAAGGAGACCAACTTAGAACTCGACTTCTCCACTTACTGCAGAAGATCCAAGGCCTCATCGGCAGTGAGCGGCGTGAGGTGTGCGAGCTTGTTTCGATAGTCCCGGAGCGTCTCTGCTAGGCGACGGAAATCAGGCGGCAACCCATATCGCCGCGTGAGATATGCCAACCCACCGATCTCTACGTCCAGCACGTCTTGAACGACTTCGTCGTTCACGCGCGCATCAAGTGGCACCTTTTTGAGGCCCTTGATTCGCTCGGCGAGCTTGCGGCGCTTGATCTCAAGCTGAGGGAGCAGTTCGGATGCCTGTGCGGCCCATAGCCGCATTCGCAGTTCTTGGCCGGGATCGCCAGATGCCCGAAGCTGCAGCGCGTGCACCGTATGAACGCCATCTACCTCGCAGCATCCACCCGCTTCCCAGCTTTTCCCGAGCGGAATCCTAGCCTCTCCCTCTGCAACAAGATCCAGCGCTCGCGGCGGGTCAAATAGGTCGTCCAAGGGAAGTGCGATCAATCGATCCACCAAATCGAGATCCCACGCGCCTAGCCGGTTGATGATGCGCGCCACCAGCTTGGTCTTCTGATCAACTCTGCCTTGCTGCACTCGAAGCCGCTCGACGACATAGCTCAGCGTGTCAGATTCACTGACATGACCCGCCCAGGCGAAGACTTCAAGCGCTGGCGCTCTTTGCGAGAGCTGCGACTTGGGCACGCCGCGCACGCATACAACGAACTGAGTTCGGTCCATCGCCAAGACGGATCGACTCGCACTCTCGTAATCCGACAGAAACTCCTTCCAAGCGCCCCACCGCGCCTCGTCTATAAAGTCGACGATGATCATCTCTGGGCGCTGGAACGCCGACAGAAGCGAGGCCACGGATCGGGACATGACCGCCCCACCAGTAAAATCGAGCGCTTCGTAGACCTCGTCGATCGGATCCATGTGCTGGGGGTTGCTGATCACCACTACGTGGTGGCTCTCCGCGATGCGAGCTTCAAGCAGTGCAGGAAGATCGGCAGCCGCATGGACAGATGTCCCGATCACCACATTCGAGCCGTCGCGTACAGCATCGAGCACAGACGCGACGAAGCGCGAAGGTCCATGTAGCAACCAACGGTCCATCAGAGCGAACCGTTTCCTAGCACTTTCGACACAAACGGATCCACCGTCCAATAGCCAGCGCCCTCGCGTCGAGTGATGCCCAGCAGTTCACCCCAGCGAAGCGCTAGGTCCACAATGTGCGCCTCAGCCTCCGTCATGATGACTAGGTCCGCCGCGAGCATCGGCTCTTTGAACTGGGCGAGAATGTCTACGATCTGCGCAGGCACGCCGATACCAAGACCAAAGGTGGCAGCCCACCTTTGCATCGCGCTCGAACTGCCTGACGACCAGGCTTCGGCCTCCACGATCTTCTCGCGCAGCTTACGCACTTCGCGGCATTCGCCCGCCAGATCAATGATAAGGCCCGGCCAAAGGCCGGTTGCGCCTGACAGCCTCGTGCGGTCATCGGCATCGAGTTGAAGCTGCTGCTCTTCAAGCCAATGTCGGAGAAAACCATCGCTCCAGTGAAGCAAAGAGATCCAAGGCAAGTCTGCGTCATCACACTCCTCGTGGTCATTGAGCTGACGCCACAGGGTTGCCGGATCTGCAACGAAAACCACGGAGGCAAACTTGTTGACTGAACGCAGACCGCGCAACTTGGCCTTGGCCTCATCGATCCAGCGATCAGTCCAAGGCGCGGTATGCGGGATGACGAACACTGACACTTGATCCTTTGGACGGTCAGTGAGCGCCGTTTGTAGCTCACGTCCAAATGCAGCCGCATCATTGCAGTTGGCGAACAGCACTGGCGCTGCCCCGCTCCCCAAGTAGTCCGCCAAGCTGCAGTAAACCTGATCGATGCCCGCAGCCAAAGTGCCGGCGACGATGGCGACTTCGTTGGACCGCTGCAGCAGGCGGCTCAGCTGCTGGTAGCTGAACACATTCTTGCGTGGGCTCGACGGGTTCTGCCGCAGCGGCGGCCGGAAGGTAGCGCCCTCGAACTCCACCACCGGCTCACGCTCTTTGTTCAGAACGGTTTCGATCTCTTCTTGGGTGCCAAGAAGTAAGAGCACGTTCGGGTTGCGCAGCACATAGTTCCCCGAGCTCAGCCGCCGAAGCACGCCCAGTCCCACCATCTCGTCCAGCAAGACGCGAAAATCCAGCTCGCTCGTGTCCCGGAAGCCATCTGCCCACCAATGCAGAGCGCCAGCCTGACGGATGAACTGCCAAGACTGACCTTCGGTCTGCGCGTAGTTCCCGCGCAACAGATCAAGCGCCATGGCATATGCCAGCACTTCATACTTGGGGTCGAGCTGGAGCGTGAGGCGGAACTTGGCGCGGATCTCATCCCGAAGTGCCTCGCTCGAATACACCTGCTCGATATCGCGATCGTCCACAACGTATCGCGGCCCGCCCGCCCGCGCCTTGCTCGACACCTGGCCGAGCGCGTGGCGCAGGAGATGAGAACAGTAGAGCTGGATGAGACTCGGGTAGTAGTTCGTCTGCGCGAGGATGCGGATGACAAGTCCCTTCGACTCGAACGCAAAGCCCGCCGCCGCCATCGGCTTTCGGATGAGATCGGCCGCCTCGCGCACTTCGATCCCCTCTCGAAGCGGACCGATCTCGATCGGCTCACCAAAATGGGCGAGTGGATGATTGGGCCGCTCGGTCATCCGCAGCACATTGTGAAGACCTGCGAAGACGACTTTGAAGCGCCGCTGCGTATCGTCCATGAGCTGCTTGATCTTGCGTGTTTCCTCAAAATCGTTTCGCCCGTCCTGCTCGAAGAACCGATCCGCCTCGTCCATCAGCAGCAGGATGCGCCGATCACCATCTTGCGACAGGAAATCTCGGATCCCCCTGATCACGACTTCCACGCCCTGCTTCTTGCCAGGCGTCGGCGCGAGCGACCTGGAATCGAGAACGCCAAGTTCGCGAAGCTTCTCGTGAAGGGTCAGCCAGATTTCACTGGCCGCGAGGCTGACGCCGATTCCTTCGGCCCGCAGGTCAATCCACTTGGAGAAGTTGCCGCTCCCGGGTCGATGGAAAGATTGCTCGGCGCGTTTTAACAGCGCCGTCTTGCCGAGCTGGCGGCCACCGTAGATGAAGCACCGGCCATTCAAGCCAAACACAGCGTCCAGCTCAGCCGACCGACCGTAGAACATCTCTGGCGGAACCAGCCCCGCAGTCGCGTCGTAGGGCGACGTGTAGGCAAACGGCAACGCGCTATCCAACCAGGCGGCCAGTCGCGATCCACTGACCGTGAACAGATAAAACAGCAGCGTTTCGTCGAGAACAACGAACGATCTGCGCCGGGTCTTCGCGAGCCGACTGAGCTCTCGCCACTTGCGCTCCGACTGCCGCCCGAAATACAGAATGATGGCGGGGCGACTGTTGGACGCATCCCCAACCCAGTTCAGGAACTCATCTTCCGTCGGGCGCCCCCACACGCAGATGACGCGGTATCGGCCATTGGCAAAAGAGCCGTAGGTCGGCAAGGCGCAGAGGTTGCGGTCATCGATCACACCAGCATCGAAGTTCCAGATTTCCCGCCCTGTCACTCGCTCCGTGCGCCCGAGCTCGCGCACTGTAAAGCCCAGCCCAGTCAGCAGCGTCGAAAGGCGTTGCTCGACGGCGCTTTGCTGGCCTTTCATGTCGGCCCAAGCGCCATACATCTTTGCGGACGTCTCACGCGCCGCGCTGTCGTGCACGTAGCTATCCGCATGCGAGGCCAGTGCACCCTTTCGGATCGCAAGGTCGATCTGGTCGCGCCGCGTATTGGCTTGAAGCCAAGCTTCGATCTTCGTCAGCGCGTGCGGAAAGAAGTCGCCAAACCCCTCGCCGTCAGGCTCGTTGAGCTCTGCGGGCGTCGGCTTGCCCTGTTCGAGCCAATGCAAGAGCTCGTGGGCACGCGTAACGTCGCCATCGTCAAGCGCGCGTTCGATGTCGTCGGACGCGGCCCTATTGGCATCGGTGGACGGAATCGCAGCGAGCCCAACGCGCACCTCGGCCTTCTTCGCATCGCGCACCGCCTCGATCTGATCGCGATGCGCCTTAATCGATGCAAGCGTGAGATCGAACCTGCGCATCTCTTCGAGATGAGCCTCCCACTTGGACAGTTTGCTCTCGATCTGGCCGCGATCCGCATCTTGCAAGTAGCCATAGGTTGAACCCACCTCAACCAATCGCCTGCATTCGGCGATCTCTCGCTTGGCCTCGGCTTTCCAGCGATCACGCGCCTGCCGAAGCAGGCTTGGATCGGGCTCGACAAGTCCAGACGCCACCATCATTTCTGCGCCCAGCACGTCGCCGCGATCAAGCCGTTTTCGAAACGCGTCGAGGGGACGGTGCACGGTCGTGTCCGCATCATCCAGAAGCGACAGAGCATCGGGAGCGTCCAGCTCGCCCGCCCAGACGTCGGAGATCGGAAACGCGGGGAGGAGAAGCAGGGGACGTCCCAGTATCTCGGCCGGCGGCTGCTCGACCTCGCGCACTGCCTCATCGCTCTCAAACAGAGCCAACAGTCCGTGCACCGCAGAGAGCGCTTGCCGCTGCCCAGCTGCGACATGCCCCCATGCATCACTTCGCGGCGCACTCAGGAGCTCCGCCTCGACTTTGGGCAGGCTGTCCTTGATAACCCCATGGACATCTTCGAGAAGCACGCGGAGCCGATCACCGCGACCTCCAAGAAGTTCGACAAGCCCCAGCCATTGCCTTGGAATTCGGAGCGCCTCCTCGATCAGACGAAGAAGGTGTTCGAGCGCACCAGAGTGGATGTCCTCACCCCGCAGCCGCTTGAGCGTCTTTCGGTCGATGGCGTGGATCAGACGGGTAACGTGATCGAGATCCGATAGCTGAGTCAGCGATTCCTTGACCTGGGCCGCGTCATCGGGACGGTTCTCCAGCACGGGCGTCAGCAGCTGTTCGACGACGCCCCCGGCGCGCACCATGTGCTTCCAAACGCTTGTCGCAGGCGCGAACTTGATGGTGTAGTTCGGTGCCTGTTGCGTGATCCAGTCATCTGCCTCATGCGCAAATGCCTCGAGCTCAAGCCGGATGGCGGCTTCGCCGCGCGCTTTGCGAAGCGCGGTCGGCTCGATGCGAAAGCCCATGAGCTTCACGCTCAGCGCTTTGATCTTTTGCACCATCTCATACAGCGCAGGATAGTGGCCGTCCTGATGCAGATACGCCGCAACCGCCTGTGCACCCGTGCTTGGGGCCAGCACCATTGGCCTGAGCGTTGCGGCCACGAGAAGCAAGTTCAGTGCGGCATGCCAAGACTTTGGCGTCGGGTTCGCGTAGTCGTCGCTTTCAAGCGAAATAAATCGGGCGCCAAGTGCGTTCTGGACGGCGCCATCGGGGAGCACCAGCGCATCGGCAAGAGCAACCGCCGCAAGCAGGTCCGGCGGCGGCACGCGTGTGCCCTGATGCACTTGGTCAACCCACTGCGCCGCTTGGAATGCGAGTGCTGGAAGTCCATCGGACAGGCTGCGCCAGATGGGCCTGCAAAGCTCTCCGGCCTGCATCGAGTAGACCTCCCCCGGATCTTCTTCGTCGGCGAAATCCTGCACGTCAGGCGTGTCGACCGCCGCCTGCGCTAGGCCCAACGAGGCAACATCACTCGCAAGCGATTCGCGCTGCGGCGCCACAACTGCTTCGCCGGGGCGCACTGACTCAGTGCGCATATGGGAGGGCTCGCTGAGCAGCGGCTCTGCCGATTCATCGCCAGCATCGGCCTTCTTCAGCCCGGGGTGGGCGTCGACCGCGCTTTCCGCACCCAATGAAGGCGGGCTAGAATCCGCCTCCACCGTTTCCTGAGCGCAGGTGTGTCCCGTCTCGAACGGCCCTCCAAACGGTGTCGCCGCGTCCAGCAGCGCGCTCTGCTGTGCGTGCTGCGCCTCTTCAGCCTTGATCTGCGACCGCCGTGCGTGTGTCAGTTGCCGCCGCGCGGCATTCTTGTCCGCAAATCCAATCGCCGTCCTCAGCGCGTCGTCGGCAAGGCCCACCTCTCGTTGCGCGTGCGCCTGTGCATCGAGTTTACTCGCATAGTCCGCAGCGGCATGGCGGATTCGATCCACCGCGTGCGCAGCATCTTCAGAAAGCGCAGCAAGGCGCTCTGGCGCCTCGGCGTGTTCTAGCGCCCATCGCGCATCGATCTGCTCGATCAGCTCGGTATCCAGCCAGTCGAAGGGTGCGCGCTGCGCCAGCGCAATCAGGTAATCGATCAGAGCGCGGCGGCCCGCCTCAAACTGCGCGATATCGCTGACCGCGCGTGCTGGCAGGTCCTTGGCAATTGCTTCGAAATCCGCGGCGAGCAGGCTGAGATCGAAGACCGCGTTTCGCGTCGGCTGGCGGTGAATCTCTTCCGAGATCTGATCCAGACGCGTGAGCAGCGCATCCCAACCCTGCCCCAGGGCCGGCGGGACATCCGATGCGGATGGCTCAAAGGCACCTGGATCAGCGCTTGATGTGTCGACCGCCTCGGCGCCTTCTTGCTTTGCTTTGTCTTCTGGCAACAGCTGGCCCAGCTCTGCCGCCGCGGCTGGGCAACGCTCGATCGCCTGCCGCACAAACCAGGTGGACCAACCAATGGATGAGAGGACGAACACCGCGTTGCAGACAACGATCCGCCTCGCGGGTTCAAGGTCCTCCCACGCAAGCAGGTCCTCAACGATGCGGGGCCAGAGCATAAACGCAGCGAGACCGGCGGACTGCTGGATATCAGTGCGCGCATACAGGCAGTCGCGGATTACGCCCCACTCGTCGCATGCGCGGCCAAACGCCTCCTCATCAAACTCAGCCGACATCCACTCGGGCGCAAACGCATCGAGCAGTTGGATATCAACAGACATCGCGTAAGCCATCGAACCTTTCAGCCCTTCCCCCGCTGCCGCCCGCCGCATCAAACCCCAGAACGCGTTGAATCGCTTTGTGGGGTCCAAGTAGTGCGTGAGCACTGCCAAATCCCGCGCGCTGATCGCACTTCTCACGACCTCTGGCGCCCATCGCGCTGCGCTTTGGACAAGTTCAACGCGCTGCTTGCGCTCGCGATTGAGTCCCGCGTGCTGCTGCATCAGCGAAAGAGCAGCCACTGTCTTGCTTTGCACGACGAGAAGCGACGCAGGCAGACCGCAAACAGGGCCATCAGTTGGGGCTTGATCTACATCCATTTCGGAATCAACTCCATTGCAGAGAGTTCTTGAACGATTGACAGCGGTTCGAGATGCCTTAGAACAGCATTTTCGAAGATAAGGCTGACATGAAGATTGAGAAGTTCTGGAACAGCGCATTTCCCCCAGTGCTAGCGCGCCTCCCTGCTGAAGAGGCAAAAGTCGAGGCGGATAAAGCGACGGAGGTCTGTAACACGCACTGGCAAAACCAAGCTCTCAACTGGGCGCCGCCGGAGCCCAAGCGCTGGCAGTCAATGGACATTTGCCGCTTGCCTTTTTCCACGGAGCAGCTGGTCGAGAGGCAGAGATCTGTCATGAGCAAATGCAGTCCAGCACCAAGGAGCGCTCAGGGCCTTGACGTCCTCACAGGGGACCGCGGCGTCGCTTGATTTTGTTCCGCCGCAGGCTCTGCGTCGTCCAGTTCAAAGCGCTCCCGCTCGAGCGCAGCAAGCTGCTCCTCAACTTGGGCACTGCCAAAAGCTTCTTCGAATCTCTGGGTGACTTCCAGCGTTCGACCGTCGCGGCGTCGGACCTCGAAGTAAACAGTGGAAGAGCCGCCGCCAACTGGCAATGAAGAGACACGAACGACACTTGCGCCGGTCTCGGACAAGAACGCTTCAACCTCGTGCGCAATTTGAAACTGTGCGGGCCCGAGCGTAAGAGCATTCTGAAGGCTATCCAGCTGGATCTCGGTAAGGCCTTCTGAGGGCAGCTGATCGCACACATCGTCAAATTTGAGCTGACTCTTGGTGTCCCAGCTACCGAGATAGCTTTCTATCACTAAGAGCTTCTCGTGCTTCCCATCAGCGTTCGTGAGAAGCAGGTAGGTTGAAGGCTTCAACGCGTCGTCCTTGCCTGACATCTTGAATCTCCATTTTTTTGAATGAGCAATGTCGAAGGGCCACTTCGATCAGACTTGAAAGATCAGATCTTACCCATTGGCGAGCCTGCGCGATAGGTTTGATTGATGACAGATCAGGGGCGCGGAACTGGGCAAGCGCCTCGACACGCTCGGCAAGCGTGTGGACGTCCGCGATATGGATTTAGTGCGTCTCCAGTACCGGAACTTCCTGCTTCCCGGCATGCCGCGTGATACGCGCGACCGTCCCGACCGTCCCGACCGTCCCGACCGGCACCCGCGCCTCAGCGAGCTTCGTGGACATCGTGTGCCGGAACGCGTGGAGTTAATCGCGCTCACGCACACATTCGACGCCGTCCGCGACTGATCCGCGCCGCTTTCGACAGCCTTCTGCGCGCTCTCCAAGAGTGTCTTGATATCGACCACATCCCCGCTCCTCCTGAGAGCATCGAACGCGAGGGAGAGTGCCACAGCCTGGGCCGCGGCAACGAACCGGGCGGCGTCTCCGCGCATTTTTACAAGTGAGCGCACGATGAAGCGAACGGAAGACCTCCCTACCCTCGATAAATCTCCCTAATCGCTGCCCGCGTAACCAGGAGATCGAGCCCTATCGCACCGAAGTTGACTCACGTCATTCCATGGAGCAATTCCGGCCTCTGTCTTTATCTCCGGTTATTCCTTCAGCGCATTCGCGTCGGAGCGGAGCTTGTGATCCGGTCAACCCGCAGCAGGCACGGAAAACGCTGCCGACCTCATGACCTTGGCCGGCCTAGGAGCAGTCTGGCCTGCGTGCCCCAGCCGCCAATGAAGATGTCATCCACACCGTCGCCATTCAGATCGCCCACCGCCATGCCCCAGCTTCTGCCGATGGTCTCCTCTGGAATGACTGCGGGCGTCACGTCGGAAAAGCGTCCATTGCCGTCGTTGGCATAGGCGCGGACCTGCAACGGCAGGAAACCGGGGACCTGGATGGGTCCGACGATGATGTCCGGCGCAGCGTCATGGTTGAAATCCACGATCGTGCCGCCCCAGGTCGAGAACGTGTTGATGGGCATCCGGTCCGCGGTTTCATCAACGAAGCGGCCCTGGCCGTCATTGATCAGCAGGCGCGCCTGTGGATCCTTGTCCCAGCCGCGATTATTGCTGGTCAGGTTGAGCATGAGGATGTCCGGGAACCCGTCCCCATTGGCATCGAACACGTGCATCTGTCGTGTTTCGAGAGGCGCAACGAGGTCCAGCCGCTCTGACGCATCCGAGAACCTGCCTTGGCCATCATTGAGCAGAAGCCTGCTCGGCGGCGTCTCGTTGGCGACCAGCATGTCCAGGTCGCCGTCACCGTCCAGGTCCACAAGCACGATGTCCTGGGTGTCGTCCTCGACCGCCGGCAGGTGGGTCGCGGTCACGTCGATGAAATAGCCCGGCCGCTCCGGATCGTTGAGCCAGAGGAAATTCTGGCCCGACTCGGACTCACGCCCGGGACGGGCCTCCCCGGAATTGCCGATCACGATGTCGGGAAGACCGTCCCCGTTCACGTCGCCGACCGCCAGGCCGTTGCCCTCGCTCAGCGCCGGCAGGCGATCCGTGACGTCGGTGAACTCGCCGCCGGGACCGCCCAGGAAGAACTGGTGCGACTTGTCGTCTTCGGCCACGAAGATCAGGTCGGGGTATCCGTCGGCGTTGAAATCGGCGCTGAGCACGTGTTCGGTGTCGTACTCGGCGGTTCCAAGCGCACCGCGCTTCCACGTCAGCCGCCCCACGCCGTCGTTGAGGTACAGGCGGTTCTCGCCATGTTCGACCGCCAGCACCACGTCCAGGTCACCGTCGCCGTCCACATCCACGAAGATCGCGTCCAGCGCGTGCAGGTCGGGGGCGGCGGGTACATGGGTATCGGTGACATCGCGATACACCGTCGCATCCTGCCCCGGCTCGGACCCGACGGCAGAGATCGGAAGCGATGCCCCCACCATGAGAGGTACAAGAAGGGCAGGCAAATCCAGCAGCTTCCGGTTTCGGGTCATGAGGTCCTCCAGATGTTCTTTCGACACTTGCCACTGTTCACCAACCACGTACTCCGCGCCCTGCCACGAGCGCAGGCGGGAACATGCAATGACCATACTCGATGCTGTCGGATTTCCCCAGCAACCGGAGCCTGACCCCGCGGCGCAAGCGAGAGAGATGACAGGGGAACGCCGATAACCGTCCTGAATCGATGCACGCGACCTACCGGCCAGATGCGGCCGCTTCCGAGCTCCGCCTGACCATGCCGCGCTGCTCGCGGCCGTCCTTGGGCAGCACGCGCTGCAGGACACCGACGCTCACCCGATGACACGCTGCTGACGGCCGCACACCTGGTCCGGACGCAGGCGGCAATCCGGCCAGCGCCGGGTCCTTGTCCTCCCCCACCCTACGGATTGCGTTGTTGGAAGGAGGAACGTCCGGCCCGGCCAGGGTCGGGCCGGGGGGCAGACTCACGCGTGCGTTGCGCGTGTGCAAAAGGACACTGCCGATGAACTGGACGCCCCGGACGGACACGGATTCCGCCCGCCCCTTCGCCGCCTGCATGATCGGTCGATCGGATGTGCTGCAGCGCGTGCGCGAGCTTCTCAAGCGTTACGCGGCGTGCGAGGCGCCGATCCTGATCGAAGGCGAGACCGGGACCGGCAAGGAACTGGCCGCGCGCGAGATCCACTACGCCAGCAAACGTCGCCTTGGGCCCTTCGTGCCCGTCAACTGCGGCGCGCTGCCCGACACGCTGCTGGAGTCCGAGTTGTTTGGACACCGGCGCGGCGCATTCACCGATGCCCGCAGCAGCGAGCAGGGCCTTGTCGAGTACGCGCGCGACGGGACCCTGTTCCTGGACGAGATCGATTCGCTGTCCCCGCACGCGCAGACGACCCTGCTGCGGTTCCTGCAGAACGGCGAGTTCCGCGTGGTCGGCGAGCGGCCCTTGCGGACGGCGAACGTTCGCGTCGTCGCCGCCTCGAATGCGTCGCTGTCGGAGGCGGCGGACGCGGGCCGGTTCCGGCGCGACCTGCTGTATCGACTGAACGCGCTGTATGTCTGCGTGCCTCCGCTCCGCGAACGCGGCGAGGATGTGGCGCTGCTCGCCCGCCACCTCGCGCAGGACGTCCTGGACCGGCTGGGCCTCGCCCCGCGCGAATGGACGCCCGCCGCGCTCGAAGCGCTGACGCGCCACAGTTGGCCCGGCAACGTGCGTGAACTGGAGAACGTCATCCTGCGCGCGTGCATGCACTCCGACCAGCCGCGCATCGGACTGGCCGAGCTGGCGCTGGCCGACGAGCTCGTCTGGGGACCGATGGCGGACGTCGACGACGGCGCTGGTGCAGTCCGCCCGGCGACGGGAGATGGGTTCGCCGCCGCCAAGCAGCGCGCCATCCACGCATTCGAGCGGCACTATCTGATCGCCTTGATGCAGCAGACCAACGGCAATGTCAGCCAGGCCGCGCAGATCTCCTGCACCGAGCGCAGGCACCTGGGCAAGCTGCTCAAGCGCCACGGCCTGGAGCGCGGCCAGCTGCGCGCCGGCTGATGGCGATACATCGCATCGCCAGGGCACGGCTGCGCCATCTCGCACCCAGGCAGTGCGGTAACCGGGTGCCAACACACCCACCCGCAGGCGTGCCATGCCCTCCACTGCAGTCGCGCCGCAGGGAAAGATCACCCCGAAAGCCCAGCGTTTCTCGCGACTTCCAGATGCCACGCCCGTGCCAGCAGACCCCGCATGGCGCATGGCACGTCGCTTGCGTAGGTACCACTATCGAGCGAGGAGTTGGCGATGGCGACCGTGCCGGAACAACCGCAACACCGCGGTACCGGGACCGAAATCGAGGAGGCGGTGCTCGGCTACCTGCACGCGCATCCGAACGCGGCCGACACGCTGGACGGCATCACCCGCTGGTGGCTGCCCACGCAACGCTACGTCAACGCGCTCTCGCGCATCGATACCGTCCTGCAGCGCCTGGTGGACCAGGGCGCGCTGCGGCTGCGGCGACTGCCCGATGGCAGCGTTCTGTACTCCCTGGACACTCCGCGACCGCCGCGGTCGCACACCTGAACCCGCACCGCATCCAGCAAGGAGAACCGTCATGCCAGCTGCGCTCACCTATCCGGGCGTCTACGTCGAGGAGATCCCCAGTGGCGTCCGCACCATCACCGGGGTCGCCACCTCGATCACCGCCTTCGTGGGTCGCGCCCTGCGCGGGCCGGTCGACAAGGCGCTGACGGTCAACAGCTTTGGCGATTTCGAGGCGAACTTCGGCAGCCTGTGGAACGATTCGGCGCTTGGATTCGCCGTGCGCGACTTCTTCCTCAACGGCGGCGGCCAGGCGGTGATCGTGCGGCTGTACCGGCCCGATACCGCGAACCTGCCCGACACCGATCCGCCGGCACCGCCGGCCAGCCGGCGCGCGATCAGCGTCGGCGCCCTGCGCTTCCTGGCCGCCAGCGATGGCGGCTGGGGCAATGGCCTGCGCGTGAGCGTGGACCTGGACAACATCTCCGAGGCGACGGCCGCCTCGCTCGGCGTGCCCGCGGACAAGCTGTTCAACCTCAGCGTGCGCGACATCGCCACCGGACGCGCGGAGCGACACCTCAACCTGACCGCCGTGGAAAGCCCACGCCGCGTGGACCGCGTGTTGGCCGATTCGCCACTGCTGCGCTACGACGGCCAGCCCGACGGCAGCGAGGCGGTCGCCGCCGGCAAGGATTTCCTGGGGACCAGGGAAGACGCGCTGGCGGCCGCACGCAAGGCCCTCGCGGATGCCCGCAACGCCGATCCATCGGCCGACGTCACCGCGCAGCAGGCAGCCGTGGACGCAGCGAAGGAAGATCTGGACGAAGCGCTGCAGGATGCGACCGACGGCCTCTCCGACGGACTGCCGCTGACCGTGCCCGACTTCCTCCCCGCCAATGGCGAGGCCGACAAGAAGGGCCTGTACGCACTGGAACAGGTGGACCTGTTCAACCTGCTGTGCATCCCGCCCTACCACCCGGGGACGGAAGTTCCGGACGTGCATCCCGGCCTGGTGTCGGCCGCGGCCAGCTACTGCGAGAAGCGGCGCGCGATGCTGCTGCTGGATTCGCCCAGCGCGTGGACGAGCAAGCAGGCGGCACGCGAGGGTTTCACCAGCCTGGATGACGACCCTGTCGGTACCCGCAGCCGTAACGCTGCGCTGTTCTTCCCGCGTCTGCGCCAGCCCAACCCCCTGCGCGATGGACAGATGGAGACCTTCGCCGCCTGCGGCGCGGTGGCCGGTGTGTTTGCGCGCACCGACGCCAACCGTGGCGTGTGGAAGGCGCCGGCAGGCCTGGACGCGACCCTGGTGGGCGTCCCCCAGCTGTCGGTGCCGCTGACCGATGCCGAGAACGGCGAACTCAATCCGCTGGGCATCAACTGCCTGCGCTCGCTGCCCGCGACCGGCCGCGTGGTCTGGGGCGCGCGCACGCTGCGCGGCGCCGACCAGCTGGCCGACGAATACAAGTACACGCCGGTACGGCGCACCGCGTTGTTCATCGAGGAAAGCCTGTACCGCGGGCTGAAGTGGGTGGTGTTCGAACCCAACGACGAGTCGCTGTGGGCGCAGATCCGGCTCAATGCAGGCGCCTTCATGCACAACCTGTTCCGCCAGGGTGCGTTCCAGGGCAGCTCGCCGCGCGACGCCTACTTCGTCCGCTGCGACAAGGACACCACCACCCAGAACGACATCAACCTTGGCGTGGTCAACGTCGTCATCGGTTTCGCGCCGCTCAAGCCGGCCGAGTTCGTGGTGCTGCGCATCCAGCAGATCGCCGGCCAGATCGACGTCTGATTCCTCTCATCCCGCCCCAGGGAGCACCTCAATGGCCCAGTTCACCGTCAATGCGCAGCGTTTCGATCCGTACAAGAACTTCAAGTTCCGGGTCAAATGGGACAACAAGTACGTGGCCGGCGTCAGCAAGGTCAGCGCACTCAAGCGCACCACCGAGGTGGTCGAGCACCGCGAAGGCGGCGACCCCAGCAGCAGCCGCAAGTCGCCCGGACGCACCAAATTCGAGCCGATCACGCTCGAGCGCGGGGTAACCCACGACAAGGAATTCGAGCAGTGGGCCAACAAGGTGTGGAACTACGGCACCGGCCTCGGTTCGGAGACCTCGCTGAAGGATTTCCGCAAGGACCTCATCATCGAGGTCTACAACGAGGCCGGCCAGCTCGCGATCGCCTATCGCGTCTATCGCTGCTGGGTGTCCGAATTCCAGGCGCTGCCCGACCTGGACGCCAATGCCAACGCGGTGGCGATCCAGCAGCTCAAGCTCGAGAACGAAGGCTGGGAGCGCGACACCGAGGTGGCCGAACCGGCCGAACCCAGCTTCACCGTGCCGGCCTGACGCCATGGCGCACCACGCCGCCCCGGTGGACGACCTGCAGCAGACCCTGCTGGGCGCCTGGGAGCGCCTGCACGGCGCCAGCGACGTGGCGCGTCCGCTCGGCCTGCTGCAGGCGGTGTGGCCGCAGGACGATCCGGCGCTCTGGCGCCAGGCCAGCCTGGGCCAGCGCGACGCATGCCTGTTCCGGCTGCAGGCCTCGCTGTTCGGCGCGCAGTTGGAGACCGTGGCTGCATGCCCGGCCTGCGGCACGCGCCTGGAGAGCCGGTTCGACGTGGACGAGGTGTGCGCGGCACCCGTGCAGCCGCCCTTGCCGCCATCGCCGCTGGAACTCCAGCACGGGCACTACCGCGTGCGCTATCGCCTCCCGTGCAGCGACGACCTCGAGCGGCTGTCCGGGGATGGCGACGACCGTGACGATGCGGAGCGCGGCGTCGCCGAGCTGCTGCGCAACTGCGTGCTGGATGCCGAACACGACGGCCGCCCGCTGGCGCCGTCGCAGTGGCCGCCCACACTGGTCGAATGCCTGGACGAGGCGATGGCCCTGCAGGATCCGCTGGCCGATCTGCAGCTGGACGTCGCCTGCCCCGACTGCGGCCATCGCTGGTCGGCCAGCCTGGACATCGCACGCTACCTCTGGGACGAGCTGGACGACTGGGCGCAGGACCTGCTGGCCGAAGTGGATGTGCTGGCCCGGCACTACGCCTGGAGCGAACACGAGATCCTGTCGCTGACGCCCGTGCGGCGCCGCTTCTACCTGGACCTGGTACGGGCATGAGCGGATTCCTTCGCCATCTCGTCGGTCGCGCCCAGGGGCTGGGCGAACGCCTGGAGCGACGCCGGCCAGCGCTGTTCGAGTCGCGTGCGACGCCGTCGGCGCAGGCCGTCGATGCCGGAATGGACCTGGAAGCGCCACCGGCTGACGTACGTGCCCCAACGCGACCGACCTCCCTGGATACGGCGCCCGCGCCGCGCAAGAAAGGGGTTCCGGCCTTGCCCTCGCCCGCTTCGCTACAGACCGCGCCGAGTCTCCCAGCGGCACCGATATCGCCGACCGTGCCTGGTCCGCCGCAGGCACCTTCCTCGCTGCCGGGGAATGCGACCCGCGCATCCACGCTCACCGCGCATGCGCGCCCGCGCACCGCAGCGCCGGAACGCATCGCGGACGCCCGGGGAACAATGGCCACGCCGCCTCGGCCGCCAACGACGCCGCCACTTTCCCGTTTCGCACCCGCGGACACGCGGCCTGCGTCGCCTGCGATGTCCCGCCGCACGCGCGACGCAGTGTCCGGAACATCCGACGGCACGCAGACCACGGCGCCAGCGTCCCGCCTGTCCTCGCCCGCGCGGCTGCCGACAATGGCCGTCGTGGCAGGCGCCGTAGCGCACCCCGCCCGGCGCGCGAGCGCGATCGCCACCCTTCCCGCTGCACAGCCGGCACCGGTGCAGGTCAGCATCGGCCGGATCGAGATCCGCGCCACGCCGGCGCAGACGCCGACGCGCCCGCCCGGTCCGTCGCGCACGCCGGCCCTGACGCTCGACGACTACCTGCGCCGGCGCCACGGAGAGGGCCGGTGAGCAACGCGCTGGCCATCGCGGCGGTGACCGCCACGCTCAAGGACCTGATCAGCGACAGCCTGGCCGGCCTGGACCTGTCCGCCATCGGCAGCGTCGGCGTCAGCGCACTGCCGCCGGACCGCATCGCCACCGGCGAAACCGAACCAAACCAGCTCAACCTGTTCCTCTACCAGGTCAGCGCCAACAGCGCCTGGCGCAACCATGCCCTGCCCTCGCGCGACGGCAGCGGACAGCGCATCGGCAACCCGCCGCTGGCGCTGGACCTGCACTACCTGCTCACCGCCTACGGCGCGCAGGACCTCAGCGCCGACGCGCTGCTCGGGCTGGGCATGCAGGCGCTGCACGAAACCCCGGGGCTGGATCGCGAACGCCTGCGCTCGGTGCTCGGTCCGCCTGCGCCGCCGTTCGGCAATTTCTCCGCACTGGGGCTGGCCGACCAGGTCGAGTGGCTGAAGATCACGCCGCTGTTCCTCGGCACCGAAGAGCTGTCGCGGCTGTGGACGGCCGCGCAGGCCCGATACCGGCCGTCGATGGCCTACCAGGTCTCGGTCGCGCTGATCCAGTCGGACGCGGCGACGCGCGCCGCACTGCCCGTCCTGCGTCGCGGCCATGACGACCGCGGCCCGGTCGCGGTGGCCGGCACTGGACCGCAGCTGGAGACGATCGGGAACACCGCATCCGGCTTCCTGCGCAGTGCGCGCCTGGGCGACACGCTGGTGCTGGGCGGCCGTGGCCTGCAGGTCGAGGGCACCCAGGCGCACTTCGAGAATGCGCGCACCGGCGTGCACCAGGCGCTGCCCGTGCAGCCCGACGAAGATCCGCGCCGGCTGCGCGTGCAACTGCCCGCGCTCGACGACGACGACGCGCTGGCGGGCTGGACGCCAGGCCTGTACACGCTGCGCCTGCGCACCACGCGCGCCGGGCTGCCGGCACTGTCCAGCGCGCCGCTGGCGATGATGCTGGCGCCGCGGCTGGAAGTGGCACCGCTGGCCGCCTCCGCCGGCGCCGCGGTCGCCCTGGTCCTGCAGTGCCGGCCGCGGCTGCATCCACTGCAGCATGCCGGCGCGCGCGTGCTGTTCGGTGCGCACGAACTGCCGGTGGACAGCATCGAGACGCCAGCCGATCCAGCGCAGGGCAGCGTGCTGCAGATCGCCATACCCGCGGCGGTTGCGGTAGCCGGTTCCCATCCTGTGGTCCTGCGCGTGGACGGCGTGGACAGCGTGCCCGTGGATTTCGCCCTGCCCGGGATGCAGTTCGATCCGCAGCAGACCGTCGTGATCGGGTGATGCGGCCATGAACGACATCGCCATCGACCGCGACCGCTGGAGCGAAGCGAACAACGCCTACCTGGCCGCATCGCTGCACTGGCTGCGCCTGCGCCTGCAGCAATGGGCCATGCCGGCGGATGCGCGGGCACCTGAGATGGCGCAGCCCGGAGCGTCGGCGCAGAAGCGATCCAACTGGCTGGGCCGGCCGGCAGGTGCCGTGGCCGTGGTCGCCCTCCCCGCGCCCACGCTGGACGACCTGCTTGCCGAGGCGGCAGAAGCGCGCGCACAGGCCGCGCGGAGCGAGCCCGAACCGGCGCTGCCGGCCATGGCCGGTCGGCTGGGCCTGAGCGTGTTCGAGACGGACACGCTGCTGCTGTGCGCGGCGATGGAACTCGACCCTTCCATCGGGGCGCTGATCGCCGTTGCGCAGGGAAGCACTCAGCCGACGTCGTCGCCGAGCTTCGGCCTGGCGCTGCGGCTGTTCGACGATCCAGCCTGGGATGCGCTGGCGCCGCAACGCCCGCTGCGCTACCTGCGGTTGCTGGAGATCAACCAGCCCGGGGCCACCGCGCTGACCGCCGCCGCACTGCGCGCGGACGAACGCATCGTCAACAGCATCAAGGGGCTGGAGCACCTGGACGAGCGTGTCGCCACGCTGGTGGGCCCACCGCATTCGCCCGCGCCGATCTCCGACAGCCAGCAGGCCTGCTGCGACAGCCTGCTGGCGCTGCTGCACGGCGGCGGGGACGACGGCGTCCCGCCGGTGATGCAACTGCTGGGTCCGCATCGCGGCAGCCGCCTCGCCGTCGCCGCGCATGCCTGCCATGCGCTCGGGCGCCACCTGCATCGGCTGCCGCTGGAGTCCCTGCCCACGCAGCGCGGCGAGATCGAGACCCTGACACGCCTGTGGCAGCGCGAAAGCCTGCTGCTGCCGGTGGCGCTGTACGTGGAAGCAGACGAGCTGGAGGCGGGCGGCGAACAGCACGCCGCGCTGCGCGCCCTGCTGTCGCATACGCTGGGCCTGGTGTTCGTCGGCCTGCGCGAGGCGCCGCTGCAGCTGGCGGTACCGCACTGGAGCACGGAGGTGCCACCGCCGACCGCGGACGAACAGCACCGGGCCTGGCAGGCGGCATTGCCGGCCGCGCTGGACGCCTCGGAACGGGAGCGCCAGGCTGCGCGGCTGTCCGGGCATTTCCGCCTCGACCTGGCACAGATCGAGGACGCGGCCCGCGGCGCGCAGGCACGCGGCGTCAGCGCGTGGGACGCCTGCCGCGACCTGTCGCTCGAGCGGCTGGACAGCCTGGCCCAGCGCCTGCATCCCAAGGCCGGCTGGAACGATCTGGTGCTGGCCGACGAGGCGCTTGGACTGCTGCGGCAGATCGCCGCGCAGGTCCACGAGCGCCACCGTGTCTACCAGCAGTGGGGCTATGCCGAGCGGATGAACCGCGGCATGGGTATCAGCGCACTGTTCGCTGGCGAGAGCGGCACCGGCAAGACCATGGCCGCGGAGGTGATCGCCAGCGAACTGCAACTGCACCTGTTCCGGATCGACCTGTCGGCGGTGGTCAGCAAGTACATCGGCGAAACCGAGAAGAACCTGCGCCGCCTGTTCGACGCCGCCGAACAGGGCGGCGCCATCCTGTTCTTCGACGAGGCCGACGCGCTGTTCGGCAAGCGCAGCGAGGTCAAGGACAGCCACGACCGCTACGCCAACATCGAAATCAACTACCTGCTGCAGCGGATGGAAGCCTTCTCCGGCCTGGCGATCCTGGCCACCAACATGAAATCCTCGCTCGACACCGCGTTCATGCGCCGGCTGCGCTTCGTGGTGAACTTCCAGTTCCCCGGCCCCGACGAACGCAAGCGCATCTGGCAAGGTGCCCTCCCACCGGCAGTGCCACGCGCCGCGCTGGATTACGACCGCCTGGCGCGCTTCAACCTGTCCGGCGGCAACATTCACAGCGTCGCGCTGAACGCCGCTTTTGCCGCCGCCGCAGACGGCGGCGCGGTCGACATGCCGCGCCTGCTGGGCATGATCCGCGGCGAGCTGCGCAAGCTGGGCAAGGCGGTGAACGAGGGGGAGTTCCGGTGAGGGGCCCGCGCGCCACGCTTTCTTCCGCACGGCCCGCCGCGCCCGCACCTGCGCCCTTCAGCCTGCGCATCGATCGCCTGGTGCTGGACGGGCTGTCGCCGGGAACAGGCGGCGGCGAAAGGCTGCGCATCGCGCTTGAGGCCGAACTCGGTTCCCTGTTCGCCTCCGGCGCACTGCATCCTGGACTGCGCAACGGCTGCGCGCGGCCCCATCTTCGCGTGGATGCCGACGGTCTGGGAGACGGCACCGATCCGGAACGCCTGGGCCACGGGATCGCAGGAGCGCTGCACCGGGGGATCGGCCGGTGAGAGAGATGCGATCGGACGCGATGAGCCGCGGCGAGCGCGGGCCGGAGACGCGACTGGCACCGCTGCGGGACGGCGCGCGGGACTCTTCCGCAACGGGAACGCGCTCGGCGATGGAGCGCATCCGCGAGGTCACGCAGTCCTCCGGCGCACCACTGGAGCGGACTGCCCGGCAGGAGTTCGAAATCCGCTTCGCACGCGATTTCAGCCATGTCAGAGTGCATGGTGATGCCAGCGCCGCTGCGTCGGCCAGGCTGATCCAGGCGCGCGCCTACAGCTATGGCAACCGCATCGTGGTGTCCAGTCCCGAACTGGTACGCGACCGCCGCCTGATCGCCCATGAGCTGGCGCACGTGTCGCAGGTCCACGGCAGGACCATGGCGGGAACCCCGGCGCGGATCGGCGCTCCGGATTCCGCACACGAGCGCGAAGCAGACAATGCCTCCGATCCGTCGCACACGGCGCATCCGCCGCGATTGACCGAGGCACCCTCAGGGCACGTCTTCCGTCAGCCGATGCCCGCCCCCGCTCCGGGTGCGTCGCCTCCGGTCGGCCCGCCACCACCGGAACTCTTCTTCGAGCAGACCGCGTTGCGCCCCTCGCTGTCCGCGGCGGACGCACGCAAGGCGCTGGACTTCTATCGAAAGATATCCGGCGACGCCACGCGCTTCGCTTCGTTCCGCAAGCTCCACGCAGCAGGCGCCATCGCGAAGCTTGTCCGGGCGCTCTCGCCGTCCGACGCCGAGGCGTTCGGGGACGAAGTGCGGCAGCTGCTGCGCTGGCTGCAGGAAAGCGAAACCCGCGCGGCCAGCGGCATGGACGACGACAGGATGGCGCGGACCCAGGCCACGTTCGTGCAGGCCGAAGCCAGGAAACAGGCCGACGCGGACGCGGCCGCCCGGGCCGCCGCCGCCGGAAAGCCGCCGGCCAAGGCCAGCGATGCGGAAGCGGAAACGGCAAGGAAGCAGCGCGTGGCCTCGACGTCCATCCGTCCGGCGGTCGCGGCGACCTGGAACACCATGTCGCCCGCCGACCGCACGTCCTGGCAGCTGCGCGGCAAGCGCGCCGTCAAGGCGATCGTCACGCATGCGGCCGCCCAGGCGCCGGAGCTGGGCCTGGTGGAGGCGGATTTCCTGGCCGATTTCGGGGGCGTCGAGGCACGCGGCCAAAGCGTGCTTGCCTACGGCTCGGCAGGCGGTCCGAAAAAAACGCTCGCCGTGTTCGGGTTCGCGTTCGTCAAGGCCGCCGAGGCCCATCCCGGCTACGTCATGGACGTCGTGGTCCATGAAGTATTCGGTCATCCCGCCTACGGCAAATACGGGACCGAATATCACCTCGGGCTGTACGACAAGGCCATGGCGAAGGTGCCGGGCTACGTGCAGCCCAAGGGCAAGGACCGCACCACCGAGGTCGACGCCTACGCTTACCAGGAGACCGAGATCTACTCGGTCATGCGCGGCTTCCCCTACCACAAGGCTCTCGAGAAGAAGGACCAGGGCAAGGGCCTCGTATCGCTGGATGCGCCCGCGCTGATCAAGGCACGGGTTGGACTGATCAAGCGGCAGTGGGAACCCGGCCTGGCCAAGGCGCTGCTGCGCGGGCTGTACCAGCGCTACCGCGCCGATCCGCGGCTGACGCCCGCGTCCCTGGCCCTGTTCGGGGACGCGATCAAGGCCCACTTCGATGCCGTCACGGCGGCGTTCATCCTCAAGTGAACAACAGGGACGTGGAGCGATGATCATGACCGACGCCGAGCAGTCTGGAGTGAGCGACAGGATCGCGCTGCTGAGCGCACCGTTCGGCGACGAAGCCGGACTGCGCGAACGGGAAAGAGCGGCGCACTACCTGCTCGAACACGCCGACGCGGCCTATCCGGAACTCGTCCTCCTGCTGGAATCGGGCGATGCGGCGAACTCCTTCGCGATCATCGAACTGCTGCCGCGTTTCGGGCGCGAGTCGAGCGTTTCCGTGCTGGCGCGCCTGCTCGAGGACGGCGACGAACTGGTCGCACCGGCGTCCGCGCACGCCCTGGCCGATCACTCGCAGGCGTCGGCGCACCATGCGCTGATCGCCGCGCTCGAATCGAGCCGTTCCGCGACCGTGGCCGCCGCCGCCGACGCGCTTGCACGTCGCGGCGAGCCCGATTGCGCGGCGCTCGTGCGTGCCATGACGCATTCCGATCCTCGAGCGCGCTACCACGTGCTGCAGGCCGCCGCGGCGTTGCATTGCCTGTCCGGGGACCAACTGCGTTCCATCGCGGCCACCGACACCGATCCGGACGTACAGCAGTTGGCCGCAAGCCTTCTCGATGCGCGGGGGAGCGGAGCGACACCATGATCGTCCGCCAGCCATCGGCCGTCGCCGCCAACGCTCCGCACCTGCCCGCCGGAACGCTGCTCCAGCGCAAATGCGCCTGTGGCAGCCACACCTCCGGCGAGGAGGAGTGCGCAGACTGCAAGCGCAAGCACTTGCAGCGGCGCGGCGCTTCGTCCGACAACGAGGACTTCGAGATCCCGCCGATTGTCGACACCGTGCTGTCAGGCCCGGGCCGGCCGCTGGACCGCCAGCTCCGCGCGCGGATGGAAGCCGGCTTCGGCCACGACTTCCACGACGTGCGCGTCCACACCGACAGTCTCGCGCAGCGTTCCGCGCGCTCGGTCAACGCGCTTGCCTACACGGTCGGCCGCCATGTCGTGTTCGGCAGCGGCCAGTACTCACCCGGCTCGCAACGCGGCATGCACCTGCTCGCGCACGAGCTCGCGCACGTGGTGCAGCAGCGCGGTCATGCCGGCGGCGCCGGCGGCAGCGGCCGCGGCCGCGCCCATTCACTGCTGGAACACGACGCCGACCGCGCCGCCGACCGGGTGACCCGCGGCCAGGCCGCACCCTCGATGGCGGCAGCGCCGCGCGCCATGCTCGCGCGCCAGGTCGTTCCGGCGGACAGCACCACCCGGCGCATCCCGGGACCCTGCCATGGGCGCCTGTCCGACCTGCTGCGGCCGCCTCCGATCCGCTTTGGAACAGGGCCGACCGGCCGCTACACCGTGAGCCGCGTCGAGTCGGTGGGCAGCAACCGCAAGCGGGTGATCCTCGATACCGGCCAGCGCTACATCGTCGAACGCACGGCCTGGACGCGCAGCGGCACCGGCCCGGAGACGCGCACCAGCCTGGACGCCGATGCCGATCGCGACCAGGTGTGGGTGGAGTTCCGCTGGTGCCGGGGCAGCAACGAGGCGACGGTGCGGGCCGGTGCCAACGTGCCGGAGGCCGCGCTGGGGCTGCTCCGCGACGCCATCGCGAATGGTGGCGACATCGGGGCGGCCTGGTCGTCGGCCACCGTCACGCCCTCGGTGGCGGGTACCTTCCGCATCGGCACCGTCGAACTGACGGTCAGCGGCAATGCCACCATCGGCACAGACGGCAATGTCCGCGGCGGCAGTGGGACGATCGGTGGATCGGGCGATACCGGATCCGGACGCATCGGCGGCAGCATCACCGCCGGCAGCGACCCGTCCACCGGACCCTTCGTCACCGGCAACCTCGAGTTCCGCTGGGGGGCGGCCCCGCGCACGCCGCCGCGCTGCGAACAGCAGTGGACCCGCAGTGGATACCGCTACGCGTGCTACGAGGAGCAAGATGTCGCCCCGCATACGCGCACCGGCGAGCGCAGCGTCACCACGCTGGACGCGCGCGCCTACAACCTGTTCTTCCTCTACAACCTGGCCCAGTTCGAAGACGGGCGCAACCAGGCCGCGCTGCAGGCGCTGCGTACGGACCTGGGCGAGGGCTTCCAGGTGCAATCGATCGAGGGCTGGACCTCGCCCGAAGGCACGATGGGCCCCGATCCTCGCCCGGGCTCCAGTTTCGCCGGCAACGACGCCCTGTCGACGGAACGCGCCAACGCCGCGCGCGCGCGGGTGGACGGTGAACTCTGCCCGCCCGACACCGCCTGCATCGCGCCGGATGCGCGCGTCGAAGGCATGGGCGAGCGCATGGACCCGGTGGACCCGGTCAGCGGCGAGCGCCTGGACGTGCGGGGCGCGCGGCTCGAACAGCACGTGGAAAGCCGGTTCGGCGACGATCCATCCGAGGCGAGCGTGCGGTCGCCGGAGCTGATGGAACGGCTCCGCCGTACGCCCTCGCGCCAGGCCCGCGCCGAGCTGATCTATCCCTGGCTCCGTCGCGCCATCCTGCGGCTGCGCCGCAGCGCGGACGCGCCCGCCGAGGCCTGCGAATACGAGGTTCCCGCGACGACGGAAGAACGTGGCATCGGCGGTTGCCCGGACGACATCCGTCGCGCGGCCTACCCGGACCGGGGAGATCGGCCGTGAGCATCAGGAGGACGTGATGAGCGGCCATCCCAACGCACCCCGACTGGTCAAGGGCGGCCTGGTCCTGCTCGATCCGCTCAGCGGGGCCGTGCTGCGCGTCGTCGCCCTGCAGTACAACCCCGACACCCTGACCCGCACGCTGCAGGTCAAGGGTGTAGGCGCGGAGTCCGGCGACCGCAGCGAGGCTCTGCGACTGAAAGGGCCTGCGGTCGAGACGCTCAAGCTCGAAGCCGAGATCGACGCCACCGACGCGCTGGAAACCGGTTCGGCGCCCGCCACCACCCTGGGCCTGCATCCGCAGCTGGCCGCGCTCGAAGCGCTGGTGCAGCCGGCCAGCAGCGAGCTGCGCAGCGCCAACGGCATCGCCGCGTCCGGTTCGCTCGAGATCGCGCCTGCCCTGGCGCCGCTGGCGGTGTTCGTATTCGGCGCGCAGCGCATCGTGCCGGTGCGCGTGACCGAGCTGGGCATCACTGAGGAGGCGTTCGACATCCTGCTCAATCCCATACGCGCCAAGGTCAGCCTAGGGCTGCGCGTGCTCAGCGTGGACGACCTGGGTTTCGACAGCCGTGGCGGCGGCCTGTTCATGGGCTACCTGCAGGCCAGGGAGCGGCTGGCGGCGCAGGCGGCGGGCGGCGACTTCCGCACCCTCGGCATTCCCGGAATTCCCTGAAGGAGGCTTTGCGATGGCGAACTACGACTTCCCGCCGACCAGCCGCTACCACGGCATCCCCGTCGCCACACTCACCCTCGCGGACGGCACGGTGCTGCCCTACCTGCGGCGCCGCTTCCTGCCGCCCGTCGAAGGCTTCGCGCCGCTGCACGAGCACCGCGTGGTCGAGGGCGAACGCCCCGACCACGTCGCCGCGCAGGAGCTGGGCGACCCGGAGGCGTTCTGGCGGCTGTGCGACGCCAACGGCGTGATGCACCCCGACGAACTCACCGCTACCGTCGGCGACACGGTGCTGGTCACCCTGCCCGACGGCGTGCCGCCGCCGGCGAGGGAATGACATGGTCCAGGGCATCCACCTCACGCTGATGATCGGCCCGGCCATGCCGGTGCCGGCACCGCGCATGGTGGTGGATGCGCTGCAGAGCGTGGAGATCACCAGCGGCCGGGACAAGAGCGGCTTCCAGCTCGCCTTCGCCATCGGCAAGGATTCGCCTCTGCTGAACACCCTGCTGCCCGCCGGCTACTTCGATCCCATCATCACGCGCGTGATCGTGATGGTCAGCCTGGGCGGCCTGCCGCATGTGCTGATCGACGGCATGGTCACGCGGCAGGACCTGGCGCCGAGCAACGAGCCGGGCCAGTCCACACTCACCATTACCGGGGACGACCTCAGCGCGGCGATGGACCTGGTCGACCTGCGCATCCCCTACCCCAACATGTCCGACACGGTGCAGGCCTACACGGTGCTCGCCCGCTACGCCGCGCTGGGCGTGGTGCCGATCGTGATCCCCGGCTTCATTCCCGAGCAGCCGGTCATGACCGACAAGATCGAGTCGCAGAACGGCACCGACCTGTCGCACCTGAAGCTCATCGCCGGCAACAACGGCTTCGTGTTCTACGTCGAACCCGGCCCCCTGCCCGGCCAGAGCATCGCCTACCTGGGGCCGGACCTGCGCATCCCGGTGCCGCAGCCGGCGCTCAGCGTGAACATGGACGCGCACACCAACGTCGAAACCCTGAGCTTCGGGCTGGATGGCCTGGCCAAGGAGACCATGCTGGTCACCGTCAACGATCCCGCGACCGGGAAGATCCCGATTCCGGTGCCGATCCCGTCGGTCAACATCTTCCAGCCGCCGCTGGGTGCGCGGCCGACGCCACCTTTGAAAATCGTGATGTCGCGCGACGCGGGCGGCAACTCGATCCCGTTCACCCTCAAGAAGATGCTGGGCCGCCTGATGAAGGGCGCAGCCAACGCCATCACCGCCTCCGGCACGCTCGACGTACTGCGCTACGGCCATGTGCTGCGCTCGCGCATGCTGGTGGGCGTACGCGGCGCGGGGCTGGCCTACGACGGCCTGTACTACGTCGACAGCGTCACCCACAAACTGAAACGTGGCGAGTTCAAGCAGAGCTTCCAGTTGAGCCGCGACGGCCTGGTCTCGCTGACCCCGAAGGTGCCGGTATGAGCCAGGACAGCTATGCGGGCCTGTACCGCGGCACGGTCACGATCAACGTCGATCCGCAGATGCGCGGCCGGCTGCTGCTCACCATCCCCGATGTGCTCGCCTTTGTTCCCTCCACCTGGGCCGAACCCTGCACGCCGCTGGCCGGCCCCACCGGACCGGGCATGGGCGTCTACATGGTGCCCCCGCCCGGCGCGGCGGTGTGGGTGATGTTCGAGCATGGCGACGTCAACAAGCCGGTGTGGATCGGCTGCCGTTTCGACACCGGATCGGATCCGCCGGCCATGGCGAAACTCGGCAACCCGGCCGATCCCAACATCGTCATCCAGTCGCTGCTGCAGAACATGCTGATGGTCAGCGACATGCCGCCCACGCCCGCCACCGGCGGAATCATCCTCAAGAGCACCACCGGCGCGATGATCGTGGTGAACGACAGCGGCATCTACCTCAACAACGGCAAGGGTGCGTCGATCACGCTGGTCGGCCCGGCCATCAACTTCAACCTTGGCGCGATGACCATCACCTGAGGACGCGGCGATGCCCGGATTCCTGCTTCACGTCAACGCCGCGATGACCTGCCAGCACGTCGTCGGCCAGGCGACGATCGCGCCAACCCAGCCACGCGTGCAGGTGGGCGGGCAGCCGGTGGCGACGATTCCGCCCGGCATGCCGACGATTGCCGTGGCCGGCTGTCCCTTCACCCTGCCCAACGGCAAGCCGCAACCCTGCGTGACCGTGCGCTGGTCCATGCCGACCACGCGGGTGCAGGTGCTGGGACTGCCGGCGATGGTGGCGCCCGGCCCCGGGCCAGGCCCCGGCATCTGCCAGAGCGTCGAACAGATCCCGCAGGGCGCGCCCATCGTGGGCGCCATGCAGGCACGCGTGTTCGCCATGTAGCGACGAGGAGAGCGTCCGTGCACATCGATTTCCCCTTCCATCCCGACGGCCGCGGGCGCACTGCACAGGTCGGCGACGCGCAGCACGTGCGCGACATGATCGAGCAACTGGTGTTCACCCACCCGGGCGAGCGGGTCAATCGGCCCGACTTCGGCAGCGGACTGCTGCAGCTCGTGTTCGCCCCCAACAGCCCGGAGCTGGCCGCCACCGTGCAGTTCACCCTGCAGGCGGCACTGCAGCGCTGGCTGCAGGACGTGATCGAAGTGCGCGCCCTGCGGGTGGAGGCCGAGGACGCCGCCATCACCGTGCACGTGAGCTACCTGCTGCTGCGCACGCGCGAAGCGCTGGACGCCAGTTTCACCCGAGCGATCTAGAGAGGGAGCCCGCGCCATGGCCGTTTCCTGCTGCAACGACCCCCGCCGCCGCGACGTGCGTGCGTTCGGCGGGCGGGTCGGCCTGGACTTCGTCGAAGTCTCCGCCGACCAACTGGCCCTGCATGTGTACTTCCTCGGCAAGCTGCCGCCCGAGCTGGCCGAGGACGGCCCCACGTTGTCGCGGCACCTGCGCATCGAGGGCGGCACGCGCGTGACCGGCATCGGCATCGTCGACGTCGATCCGCACGCCAGCGCCGAGCAGGGCGTCGACGACTGGCTGGTGGTGCGGCTGGACCGGCGCGGCGACCATTCGCGCTATCGCCTGCGCCTGCTCGACGTCGAAGCGCTGGATCCGATGTACGCCAGCGCGGAGTTCTCGTTCAAGGTCGGCTGCCCGTCCGACCTGGACTGCGCGCAGACGCAGGCCTGCGTGGAGACGCCCCCGCCAGAACCTTCCATCCACTATCTGGCCCGGGACTACGCCAGCTTCCGCCGATTGATCCTGGACCGCCTCGCGCTGGTGTCGCCGGAGTGGGATCCGGTGCACGTGCCCGACCTCGGCATCACCCTGGTCGAACTGCTGGCCTACGCTGGCGACTACCTGGCCTATTACCAGGACGCGGTGGCGACCGAAGCCTACCTGCATACCGCGCGCCAGCGCATCTCCGTGCGAAGGCACGCGCGCCTGGTGGATTACCGGATGCACGAAGGCTGCAACGCGCGCGCCTGGGTGGCGATCGAGACCGCGCAGGACGCCAGCCTGCCGGCGGACCGGATGGTGTTCCTCAGCGGCATCGACGCGGATGCGCCGCTGCCGACGGTGCTCGGAGCGCGCACGCTCGCCGACGTGGCGGACGCGCGGTTCGAAGCCTTCGAGCCGATGCTGCCGACGGGGAGCGAACTGCTCCTGCGCGCGGCGCACAACCGCATCGCGTTCTACGACTGGGGGCGCGAGGACGGCTGCCTGCCGCGCGGCGCCACGCGCGCGACCCTGCTCGACACCTGGGCCGACGGCGAAGGGGATCGGCGAAAACTCGATCTCCAGGCGGGCGATGTGCTCGTGCTCAAGGAGATGCGCGGCCCCCGCACCGGCCTCGAGGCCGATGCCGATCCTGCCCGCGCCTGGCCGGTGCGGCTGACCCGGGTCAGCGCCGTCGAGGACACGCTGTATCCGGTCGGCGGCGGCGCGGAGGGCACCGACCCACGGCCTACGCCGCTGCTGGAGGTGGAATGGCATCCGGCCGATGCGTTGCCGTTCCCGCTGTGCCTGTCCGCGCTGGGGCCGGCGCCCGCCTGCGCACGCATGCGCGGGATTTCGGTGGCGCTGGGGAACGTCGTGCTGGTGGACCACGGCCGCAGCATCGGTCCGGTCGAGCTCGGCACCGTGCCGGAGGAGACCAGCGAAACGAGCTGCGACTGCGAGGGCCAGCCCGCGCCGGTGCAGCGCATGCCGGGGCGCCTCCACTGGCGCCTGCCGGACGCGCCGCTGACGCACGCCACGGCCGCGCCTGCCGCAGGCCTCGCGGCCAGCGCCAGCCTCGTCCAGGATCCACGCGACGCACTGCCCGCGCTTGCCCTGGAGGACAGCGACGGCCAGGCCTGGAGCCCGGTGTTCGACCTGCTGTCCAGCCAGCCCGACGAGCGCCATGTCGTTGCCGAGATCGACAACCGCGGCCTGGCCCGCCTGCGCTTCGGCGACGGCACGATGGGCCTGCGACCCGCCGCCGGCCTGGCCTTCGACGCACGCTACCGGCTGGGGAATGGACCCGCCGGCAACGTCGGCGCCGGCAGCATCAATCGCCTGCTCTTGCGCGACGGTGACTGGAGCGGGCTGGACCTGCGCCTGTCCAACCCCTTGCCCGCCTCGGGCGGCACCGCGCCCGAATCGCTGGCGCAGGCGCGCCTGCTGGCGCCCGGTGCGTTCCGCAAGCACCTGCTGCGGGCCATCACCGCCGACGACTACGCGCGCATCGCCGAGCGCGACGCGCGCCTGCAGCGCGCCGCCTGCGAACTGGTGTGGACCGGCAGCTGGTACGAGGCCGACGTGGCGCTGGATCCGCGTGGCCAGGTGCCCGCCGACGACACGCTGCTCACCGAGGTGCAGGACGCCCTGCAGCGCGTGCGCCGGATGGGACACGACCTGCACGTGGAAACCGCGGTGTACGTACCGCTGGACCTGGCGCTGGAGATCTGCGCACTTCCCGGCCACGAGCGCGGCGCGGTGAAGGCCGCCCTGCTCGATCATTTCGGCGCGGGCCTCCGCCGCGACGGGCGACCGGGCTACTTCCACCCCGACCGCCAGAGTTTCGGCCAGCCGCTGCGGATGAGTGCCCTGGTCGCCGAGGCGATGTCGGTGCCTGGCGTGGAATGCGCGCGGGTCGTGCGGATGCAGCGCCTGTTCTGCGCGGCCAACGGCGAGATCGAACAGGGCGTGCTGCCGCTCGGCGCCCACGAGATCGCCCGCCTCGACGGTGACCCGAGCCATCCAGAACGCGGCCTGCTCTCGATCGTCGTGGGAGGTGGCCGATGACCCGTTCCGTCCTGTATTCCCCGTCGACCGCCAGGGAGGCCGCGCCATGAGCTGCCACGATTGCGGATGCGATTCGGCCCGCTGCGGCTGCTGCGACGGGGTCGCCACGTTGACGCCGGCCAGCGTGGCCAACCGCCCCGCCCTCCCGGCGCTCGCCTGGCGCGTGGGCACGCACGGGCGCTTCCTGGCCAGCATGAAGGCGCGGCTGCCGCTGGTGGAGGTGCTCGCGCCCGGCGCCGACAACCAGACGCTGCAGACGTTCCGCCCGCTGCAGTCGCTCACCACGCGCGATCCGGCGGATCCGGCTATCGCCCTGCTCGACGCCTGGGCCACCGTGGCCGATGTCCTGGGCTTCTACCAGGAGCGCATCGCCAACGAAGGCTACGTGCGTACCGCGACCGAGCGGCGCTCGCTGGTGGAACTGTCGCGCCTGGTCGGCTATGTCCCGCGCCCCGGCGTGTCGTCCAGCGTGTTCCTGTCCTACACCGTGGACGACCACCAGGCCGAGCCGGTGGAACTGCCCGCAGGCACGCGCGCACAGAGCATCCCCGGGCCCGACGAGCTGCCGCAGTCGTTCGAGACCGCCGCGCCGCTGCTGGCGCGGCGCGAGTGGAACGACCTCACGGTCCGCCGCCAGCGGCCGCAGCGGATCAACGGCGACACCGTGTCGGGTCTGAACGTGCTGCACCTGGCGGGGACCGACCACGACGTGCAGCCCGGCGACCTGTTGCTGTTCCGTTTCGGCGGGACGATCGACGGCGCATCCGCGGGCGTGGACTGGGTGCGCAAGGCGGTGAAGGCCGACACGGACTTCGCGGCCGGATCGACCCGCGTCCGATTGCAGCCCATCGACTGGCTGGTGCAGGCCGCCCTACCCGCGCTCGCGCAACTGGTTGCCAGGCTCTCGGTGCTCACCGGTTCCGCCGACGCGGACCGCGCACATGCCGCCGCAACTCGGCTGTTGGACAACCAGCGGCTGGGAGTCGTCTCGCTCAAGCCGCTGCAGTGGGCCGTCCGCCTGCGCAAGTCGAGCGATGCCGGCAGCGAGGCCACGCAATTGCTCGGACGCCTGCATGAGGAGATCCTGCGGCAGTCGCCCCCCTGGCTGCTGGCCGCCGCATTGCCGCTGTTGCGCCGGCTGGCCGACGCCCTGGGTCCAGCGGCCGCGCGCGACCCCGGCAGCGCGCTGAGCCTGGCGCTGGCGCGCACCGTACTCGCACAGGCACGCACGCGCACCGCACCACCCGTGCTGACCTGGCCGGACGCCCTTCGCGGCGAGATCGGGATCGAGGATGGCGAGGCGATGCGGCTGATGGCGAGGTTCGAAGCCGCCATCGCGTCGCTGGCCGACGGGCCGCCGCGCGATCCATCCCTCACCTCCTCGCCGGACGGCTTCGTCGATGCCCTGTTGCAGCCGCCGGTGCCGCAGGCCGCGAATGCACTCCGGCTGCGGCGCGAACTCGGTCGCGCCTTCGATGCGGGCGCGGGCGTGCAGCCGCAGCTGCTGCTCGATTTCGCGCCGCGGCTCAGGGACAGCTACTACGCCGCCTGGCGCGGTGCCGCGGCACCTGCATCCCCATCGCCGCTTGCCGGCGTATTCCTGTTGCGCGCGGGCGAACGGCTGTTCGGCGCGGGCGCCGCGCGGCAGACGCTTGTCCTCCGCGACACCGTGACCCATCCGGAATGGCTTTACGCTGACGATGAAGACGAGCGCAATGCGTTTCTGGGCCGTACCGATGACCTGCTCACCGCCGGCGACCTGGTGCTGGTCCAGCAACGGGTCGAGGACGAGACGGGCAAGCGCCAGGATCCGGAACCGGTGCGTCAGGTGCTGACCATCCAGGCGGCGTTGGGCGGGCCCCGCACCGCCTACGGCATGTCCGCCGACGCCACGATGCTCGAGTTCGATGCCCCATGGCGGCGTGTCGGTACCGACGACAGCCCGACGGCGCTGGCATCGCAACAGCGGCTGGAGATCGATGCCCTTCGCAGCGCGCGCGTGTACCCGCAGAAGGCGGTGCTGGCGCTGGCGGACGAACCGGTCGATGCAATGGTGGCCGGCACGGAGATCGAACTCGGCCCGCTGCACGAGGACCTGCAGTCCGGCCGCTGGGTGGTGGTCGAGGGCGAGCGCGCCGACATCCCGGGTGTGCGCGGCGTGCGCGCCAGCGAACTGATGATGGTGGCCGGCCTGCAGCACGGATACGACCCCACCCTGCCCGGCGACCCGCCGCACACCACCCTGCGCCTGGCCACGCCGCTGGCGAACGCCTACTACCGCGACGGCCTGCGCATCCACGGCAACGTGGTGGCGGCCAGCCATGGCGAGACCCGCACGGAAGTGCTGGGCAATGGCGATGCGCGCCAGCCGATGCAGCGCTTCGTGCTGCGCCAGCCGCCGCTGACGTGGCGGCCGGCACCGGCCGCCGCAGGCGCGGCCAGCACCCTGCGCGTGCTGGTCAACGACGTGGAATGGCAGGAGGTCGACACCCTTGCGGGGCAAGCTGCCGACGCCCGCGCCTTCGTCACCTGGACGGACGATGACGGCCGCACTTCGGTGACGTTCGGCGACGGCCACCAGGGCGCGCGGCCGCCCAGCGGGTTCGGGAACATCCGCGCCGAGTACCGCAACGGCATCGGCCAGGGCGGCAACGTGCGTGCAGGCCAGGTGGCCCTGCTGGTGACGCGGCCGCTGGGGGTGAAGGACGTGGTCAATCCCCTGCGCGCCTCCGGTGGCGCGGATCGCGAGAGCGCCGGGCTGATCCGCGAGAACGCGCCGCGCTCGCTGATGGCGCTCGATCGCCTGGTATCGGTGTCGGACTACGCGGACTTCACCCGGATGTACGCGGGCATCGCCAAGGCCGCCGCGGTGCGCCTGGGCGACGGCGGGCGCGAACGCGTCCACATCACCATCGCCGGCATCGACGACATCGCCATCGACGAAGACTCGGACCTGTACCGCAACCTGCTCGAATCGCTGCGCCTGCTGGGTGATCCCGCGCTGCCGGTGCAGGTGGCCGCGCGCGAGCGCATCGCCCTGGTGCTGCAGGCCAGGCTGCGCCTGCTGCCCGGGCATCGCTGGGAGCCAGTGGCCACGGCGGTCCGCGCCACGCTGCTGCAACGCTTCGGCTTCCAGGCGCGTGCGCTGGCGCAGCCGGCACTGCTGTGCGAGATCGTCGCGGCCATGCAGTCCGTGCGCGGCGTGGACTGGGTGGACGTGGACAGTTTCGGCGGGATTCCCCAGACCGTCCTCGACCCCGAGACCGGCCTGCGGCGACTGATCCGGCAGGACGAAATCACCCGCGTGGTGGCCGCGATCGTCGGCACGCAGCAGGACGCCAATCCCCTGCCCGCCTCCGCGCCATCCCATCCGGGGGCGGCGCCACCCGCGCGGGTCGAAGCCGGCCCCGCCATTCGGGAGGGCACCACGATCCGGCCTGCCCGGCTCGCGTGCTTCGTGCCCGACGTGGCCGACACCCTGATCCTCAACCCGGTCCAGTGAGCGACGAGATGGACATTCCCTCGCTGCATTCCCAGCCCCGCATCGACCGTCTGTACCGGCTGCTGCCCGCGATCCACCGCATCCGCGACGCCGGCCAGGGCTATCCGCTGCAGGCCCTGCTGCGGACGATCGCCGAACAGATGAACCTGGTCGAGGACGACATCGCCCAGCTCTACGACAACGGGTTCATCGAGACCGCGCAGGACTGGGCCGTGCCTTACCTGGCCGACCTGCTGGGCTACGAGCCCGTGGGCGCGCACGCGCAGGCGGGCGATGCCGCCCTGGACCGCGTCCGCGTCCCCAGGCGCGAGGTGGCCCACCTGATCGGCCACCGTCGCCGCAAGGGCACGGTGGCACTGCTGGAGGACCTGTCGCGCGACGTGGCCGGCTGGCCCGCGCGCGCGGTGGAGTTCTTCCGCCTGCTCGATCGCGCCCAGCACATCGACCACCTGCACCTGGACCGCGCGGGCACCGCCTCGCTGCGCGACATGCCGGCGCTGGAGCTGTGCGGCAGCCCGTTCGACACGCTGGCCCACAGCGTGGACGTGCGCCGCATCGCCTCGCGGCACCGCGCGGAACGCCACAACATCCCGGGCGTCGGCGTCTTCGCCTGGCGGATGCGCAGCCATCCGGTGACGCGCACGCCGGCCTACTGCGTCGAGGACGCGGGTCCGCACTGCTTCACGTTCAGCGTGCTGGGACAGGACGCGCCGCTGTACCGCAGACCGCTGCCCGAAGCTCACGCGCATTCGCTGGCGGGCGAGCGCAACCTGCCGGTGCCGTTGCGCCGCCGGGCGCTGGCCGCGGACCTCGCGCAGGACTACGGCGAGGATGCCAGCCTGGCCATCTGGGCCGAACAGTGGGCGGGCCACGATGGCGCGACGACGCTGCCGGCCAGCGCCGTGGTCGTGGCCGACCTCTCCGGCTGGCGCTACCGGCCACCGCGCGGCAAGGTCGCGGTGGACCCGGAGCTGGGCCGACTGATGTTCCCGCCCGGACAGCTGCCGAGGAAGGGCGTGCGGGTGAGCTACCGCTATGGCTTCGCCGCCGATATTGGCGGCGGCGAGTACCGCCGCCCGATGCCGGAGCCGGCGGAGGCATTCACCCTGTACCGGGTGGGCGAGTCCGCCGCACAGGGCGACGACGTTGCAGGCGGCACCGTGCCGCGCATCGCCGACGCGCTGCGGCTGTGGCGCGAACAGGCGCCCCGCCACGCCGTCATCGAACTCGTCCACAGCGGGGTCTGGGTGGAGCCGCTGCACATCCGCCTGCGGCCGCGACAGACGCTCACCCTGCGCGCCGCCCAGGGCACGCGGCCGGTGATCCGCCTGATCGACTGGCAGACCGACCTGCCCGATGCCCTGACCGTGGAGCTCGACGTCGCCAGCCGCTTTGCCCTGGACGGCATCCTGCTGACCGGGCGGCCGCTGCACGTCTCCGCGCCACGCGACCCGCAGGCCTATGCGGAAGAGGCCGCGCAGGCACCCGACTGCGCCGCGGAAGTCTCCATCCGCCACTGCACGCTCGTGCCGGGCTGGGGCATCGGCTGCGGCTGCGAGCCGGAGCGGCCCGCCGAGCCGAGCCTGGAACTGCACCGGCTGCATGCGCGCGTGCACATCGACCACAGCATCGTCGGCTCCATCCAGGTCCACCAGGACGAGGTGGGCAGCGATCCGCTGCCGCTGACGATCGAGGACAGCATCGTCGATGCCGCCGGCGGTGCCCACGAGGCCATCGGCGGCACCGCCGACTCCGTGGCGCATGCGTGCCTGACTATCCGCCGCAGCACCGTGTTCGGCATCGTCGAGGTGCACGCGGTGGGCCTGGCCGAGAACAGCCTGTTCAACGACTGCCTCAACGTGGCCCGGCGCCAGGTGGGCTGCATGCGCTTCTGCCACGTGCCCTGCCACTGCCGCACGCCGCGTCGCTACCGCTGCCAGCCCGACGAGGCCATCGCCGCCGTCCGCGCGCGCAGGCTGCCGGCGACGCAGGAGCGCAGCCTGGTCGAAGCCGAGCGCCTGCGCGTCCGGCCACGCTACGTCAGCCGCCGCTACGGCCGTCCCGGTTACGCGCGCCTGACGCCCGAGTGCGCCGACGAGATCTGCCGCGGCGCCGACGACGAATCGGAAATGGGCGTCTACCACCATCTGTACGAGCCACAGCGACAGGCCCTCCTGCGCACCCGCATCGACCAGTACACCCCGGCCGGCATGACGGCCGGGCTCCTTTTCGCCGACTGAACCGGAAGGACCATCCTCATGAAAGGCGACTTCTCACGGGTGAGTTTCGACCCACGCCACCATTTCAGCCAGGTGCTGCTGCAGCAGGGCCGGGTCACGCTGGACGCCGATCCCAACGAACAGGGCGCCATCCTGCTGCACTACCTGCGCACGATGGCGCGCGACCTCTTCGGCCCCTACGGCGCGCCTGCGGACAACGCCGGCTTCGGCCTGGAATTCACCGACGGCGAGGACGGGCCATCGCTGCGCATCGGCGCGGGCCGTTGCTACGTGCAGGGCGTGCTGTGCGAATGCGAGGGCTGCGATTACAGCGAACAGCCGCATTTCCTGCCCGCGCCTGCGGGCGATGCCGCCGATTCCGGCGACCCGCTGCGGCGCTGGCTGGCGTCGCGCAACCGCGACGATCGCCGCTTCTGGATCTATCTGGACGTCTGGGAACGCCACGTCACCGCGCTGGAGATGCCGCACCTGCGCGAGGAGGCGCTGGGCGGGCCGGATACCTGCAGCCGCATGCAGGTCGTCTGGCAGGTGCGCGCGCTCGAACTCGACCGGATCACGGCGCAGCTGAAGGCCCTGCTCGCCGCACTCACGCAGCGGCGCGACGCCGCCGTCGAACCCCGCGAGCGCGCCCGGCTGCAGGCACGGATGGACGCAGTGAGCGAGGCGATGGAGCGGCTTGGGCAGCAGGACTATGTGCAGGCCTGTGCAGCGCCCCTGCCGCTGTTCGAACGCGATCCCCTGCCGCGCCTGGCCGCGAGTCTCGATCCGGGCGAGCGCCTGGACGATCCCTGCGTCACCAGCCCCGACTCGGCCTACCGTGGCGCCGAGAACCACCTGTATCGGGTCGAGATCCACCGCGGCAGCGAGGACGGCGGCCAGGCCACGTTCAAATGGGCGCGCGACAACGGCAGCGTCGCCGCGGCCTGGCTCTCGGCCAGCGGCACACGGCTGGAAGTGGCCGGCGCGCGCGGCTTTTCAGCCGGGCAATGGATCGAGCTGAGCGACGAGCGCGACGACCTCGCAGGCCGGCCCGGCCTGCTGTTCCGGATCGCCAGCGTCGAGGCCGACGGCCTGGTCGTGGACGGCACGCCTTCCTGGGATCCGGACGCGGTGCGTCCCAGGGTCCGACGCTGGGACCAGGTCTCGCGCGGCGACGTGCAATTGCTCGACGGCACGGTGCCGGTCGTGGAAGGCACGGCGAGCGATCCCGGCTGGATCGCGCTGGAGGACGGCATCCGCGTGCGTTTTGCGCCCGACGGCGATTACCGCAGCGGCGACTACTGGCTGATCCCGGCGCGCGTGGCCAGCGGCGGCATCCACTGGCCCGCCGGCGACGATGGCGAAGCACTGCTGCAGCCACCGCGCGGCATCTCGCACCACTATGCGCCGCTCGGCTTCGTTGGCCGCGCGGCCAACGGCGAGGGCGTGGATGTGCTGCAGGCCTGCGCCTGCCTGGTGTATCCGCTAAGCACCTGCGGGGTACTGGCGCGACGCGACCAGGCTGCGCCCCAATCCCCTGGCGTCGCCGGCCGCAGCGACGCCGCTGCCAGCGGAATCGTGACGCCAGTGGCCGCGGCCGCTACATCCGCTGCGACCGGCGCAACGCCTGCGGCCACAGCAACGGGCCGGTCGCGTCGCAAACGCCGCGCAGACACACCCCAGAAATAGAGGCATCGCGCAGATGGGCGGGCGCCCTGCTGCGCAAGCCGCGTGACCCGGTGGGATCGCGATGTGCTGTCGCGCGTTGACGGAAATGACCTCATCCGCGCGGGCAAGCTGCAGCGGCCGGGCACAACAGGCATTGCGCAGCGATCCGCGCATGCTCGTCGCCCTGCGGCATTCGCCATGCGTCGCTCCGCGCGATGTCGCGACCCACTGCCCCAGTGGCAAGCCGTCCCGTGCAACAGTGCGAACCCGACCACGCCACGCATTGGAGGCGCGCGTTTTTCCTTCCTGTCCGCGCAAGCGCGCCATCCTTCGCGGGCGGATCTGAACCCGCGCTCCAGCCGCTCGCGCGTGATCGACATCCGATTGCACGACACCTGTTGACGGACCCCGCGGGCACCCCTACAATTTCGCGCTTTCCAGCACGTGGGGCCATAGCTCAGCTGGGAGAGCGCCTGCATGGCATGCAGGAGGTCGGCGGTTCGATCCCGCCTGGCTCCACCACGTTTTCCGCTGCAAAGGCCGCACGGAAGACGAAGGAAAGAAGGTTTTACCGCGTCCCCATCGTCTAGAGGCCTAGGACATTACCCTTTCACGGTAGCGACCGGGGTTCGAATCCCCGTGGGGACGCCACTTTTCGATGGGCCCGGATCTTCCGGGCCCATTTTTTTGGCCGCGTGAACGCCAGCACGTCGTGCTCCGCCGTGATGCCGTAGATCTGGACGCGCGCTGAGCCCGCGGCCGCTGCTTACCGGGATGCCTGCTGGTTCGGATGGCCGACGACGGCATCGGGCGCGACTTCCCGCAGCGTGGCCACACCGTGTCCGCTTTCGGCCAGGTACTGCAGCCATTTTCCGAGGAAGGTGTTCATCCGCATGCGGTGGTCGATGACCTCGGCCGCCGGCGGATACATGCCGATCACGTCCTGCCAGCGGCGCCCGACATAGCAGTGGGTCGCTTCGGCCTGCCTGGCGTCGCGGTACAGGCGCAGGAACGCCGATGGATCCGGCTCACCCGTGACCGGGTCGCGCACGGTGTAGGTCAGGCGCAGTTCGGTGGTGTAGACGTGCTGTTCAAGCACGTCGAGCTGCACGTCCAGCCCGTTGCCGATGCTCGAAACGTGGCGCCCGACAGCCAGGTCGGCCGGTTCGAACAGGCGCGTGATGCGCTGGAAGTTCTCCGCGTACAGGCCCATCAGCCACCCGAAACGGCCGAGCCTGGGGATCTGCGTGTTGCGTGCGGCGACCTGGTGCATGGTTCGATCCTACACGCTGGCATCGTGCGCGGGCAGGATTGAGGATTCAGCTGGAAACGCCTACGTTAAGGAAGTTGTCGGGCGCAGCGCGCGCGGCCAATCCAGCCGGGACGACACAACACGCTGCAGCCATCGGATCCCGGCTTACGCACGTCTTCCGGCGACCGCGCCCGACAACCGGCGACCGCAGCAGCACACACACTGCGCGACACGCCTCCCCTGCCCCGTCAGTACATGACCCGCTCCAGGCCCAGGGTCGACATCACCTTGCTCGAGATCTCCTCGATCGACACATGGGTGGTGCTGAGGACCGGGATGCGTTCGGCGCGGAACAGTTTTTCGGCCGCGAGCACTTCGCGCTTGCAGGTTTCCAGGTCCGCATAGCGCGAGTCCGGCCGCCGCTCCTGGCGGATCTGCTGCAGGCGCACCGGATCGATGGTCAGCCCGAACAGCTTGGAGCGATGCGCGCGCAGCCGCGGCGGCAGGCGGTCGTGCTCCAGGTCTTCGTCGGTCAGCGGGTAGTTGGCGGCGGCCACGCCGTGATGAAGCGCCAGATAGATGCAGGTCGGCGTCTTGCCCGCGCGCGACACCGCCACCAGGATCACGTCGGCCTGGTCATAGTTGATCGACATGCCGTCGTCGTGGGCGAGCGCGAAGTTCATCGCGTTGATGCGCCGATGGTAGGTCTCGAAATCGACCATGCCATGTGCCTGGCCGACCTTGGCCTGGCGCAATTGCCCCAGTTCGGATTCGAGGCGTTCGATGAACGGCTCGAACACATCCAGCATCAGTGCCCCGCTCTGCGCCAGCGCAGCAGAGATGGCCGGGTTGACCGACGAGTTGATCACGATCGGGCGCTGCGCCTCCGCCTCGCCCGTGACGCGGATTCGCTCGGCGACCTCGAGCGCGCGCTCCACGCTGTCGACGAAAGGAATGCGGCTGGTGGTGAACTGCATGCCACCGAACTGGGTGAGCAGGCTGTGGCCGATGGTTTCGGCGGTGATACCGGTCCCATCGGATACATAGAACACGAGTCTGGTCGTTGACAACGCTGTCTCCTGGGTTTCGGGCGGCTGTCGTGGCCGGCGTGGGGGCTAAAATAACGTCTTTTCGACCGGGCACTGCCTGGTCCTTTTCGCTTTCGCCACGCTTGGGAGTTCCACCTTGAACCAGCCTGCAACGCAGCCGTCCGGATCGACGGCCAACATCCTCTGGTTGCACGACCTGCGGCTGGCCGACCTGGCCCAGGTTGGCGGCAAGAATTCCTCGCTGGGCGAGATGATCGGGGAACTGTCCGGCCTGGGCGTATCGGTGCCCGGCGGGTTCGCGACCACGGCCGACGCGTTCAAGGATTTCATCGCGCACAACGACCTGCACCAGCGCATCTTCGACAGGCTCGCACCGCTGGACGTGGAGGACGTCGGCGCCCTGACCTCGGCCGGCGGCGAGATCCGTGGCTGGGTGATCGATGCGCCCCTGCAGCCGGAGCTGGATGCCGATATCCGCAAGGCCTATGCGCAGCTCTGCGGCGACAACGGCGGCGGCGAGATCGCGGTCGCGGTGCGCTCCTCGGCCACCGCCGAGGACCTGCCCGACGCCTCGTTCGCCGGACAGCAGGAGACCTTCCTCAACGTCACCGGCGCCGACGATGTGGTGCGCAAGGTCAAGGAGGTCTTCGCCAGCCTCTACAACGATCGTGCCATCGCCTATCGCGTGCACCATGGGTTCAAGCACGAGGATGTGTTCCTCTCGGCCGGCGTGCAGCTGATGGTGCGCTCTGACGTCGGCGCTTCAGGCGTGCTGTTCACGCTCGACACCGAGTCCGGCTTCCGCGACGTGGTGTTCGTGACTTCGAGCTTCGGCCTGGGCGAAATGGTCGTGCAGGGCGCAGTCAATCCGGACGAGTTCTACGTCTACAAGCCCACGCTCAAGGCCGGCAAGCCCGCGATCCTGCGCCGCTCGATCGGTGCCAAGCAGCTGCGCATGGTCTATTCCGACCAGCCCGGCGAGCGCGTGCGCACCGAGGACACGCCGGCCGAACTGCGCCGCACGTTCTCGATCTCCGATGCCGACGTGCACGAGCTCTCGAAGCAGGCGCTGGTGATCGAGCAGCACTACGGTCGCCCGATGGACATCGAGTGGGCCAAGGACGGCGTCACCGGCAAGCTGTTCATCGTGCAGGCGCGCCCGGAGACGGTGAAGTCGCGGGCCAAGGCCACCCAGATCGAGCGTTACGCGCTGGAACAGCGCGGCCCGGTGATCGCCGAAGGCCGTGCCATCGGCCAGAAGATCGGCAGCGGCGTGGCGCGCGTGGTGCGCAGCCTCGATGACATGGCACGCGTGCAGCCGGGCGACGTACTGGTCGCCGACATGACCGATCCGGACTGGGAGCCGGTGATGAAGCGCGCCGCGGCGATCGTCACCAACCGCGGCGGCCGCACCTGCCACGCCGCGATCATCGCGCGCGAGCTTGGCGTGCCGGCGGTGGTCGGTACCGGCAATGCGCTCGAGGCGATCGAGGACGGTGTCGAAGTCACGATCAGCTGCGCCGAAGGCGACACCGGCTTCATCTATTCAGGCGCCCTGCCCTTCGAGCGCATCACCACCGATCTCACCTCGATGCCCGAGGCGCCGCTGAAGATCATGATGAACGTGGCCAACCCCGAGCGCGCGTTCGATTTCGGCCAGTTGCCCAATGCCGGCATCGGCCTGGCGCGCCTGGAGATGATCATCGCCGCGCACATCGGCGTGCATCCCAATGCGCTGCTCGAGTACGACCGCCAGGATGCGGCGACGAAGCAGAAGATCGACGAGAAGACGGTCGGCTATGCCTCGCCGGTGGACTTCTACGTCGACCGCCTCGTCGAGGGCATCGCCACGCTGACCGCATCGGTGGCGCCCAGTCCGGTGATCGTGCGCCTGTCGGACTTCAAGTCCAACGAGTACGCCAACCTGATCGGCGGCAGCAACTACGAGCCGCACGAAGAGAACCCGATGATCGGCTTCCGCGGCGCCAGCCGCTATGTCGACGCCTCGTTCGCGAAGGCTTTCGCGCTGGAATGCCGCGCGGTCCTGCGCGTGCGCAACGACATGGGCCTGGACAACCTCTGGGTGATGATTCCGTTCGTGCGCACCCTGGAAGAAGGCCGCAGGGTGGTCGAAGTGCTGGCCGAAAACGGCCTGCGCCAGGGCGAGAACGGGCTCAAGATCATCATGATGTGCGAGGTGCCCTCGAACGCGCTGCTGGCCGAGGAATTCCTGGAGATCTTCGACGGTTTCTCGATCGGCTCCAACGACCTCACCCAGCTCACCCTGGGCCTGGACCGCGATTCCTCGATCGTCGCCCACCTGTTCGACGAGCGGAACCCGGCGGTCAAGAAGCTGCTGTCGATGGCGATCAAGGCCGCCCGCGCCAAGGGCAAGTACGTCGGCATCTGCGGGCAGGGGCCGAGCGACCACCCCGATCTGGCCCAGTGGCTGATGGAAGAAGGGATCGAGTCGGTGTCGCTGAACCCGGACACCGTCGTCGATACCTGGCTCAGGCTGGCCAAGTCGAAGGCGAAGTCCGGGACCTGATCGTGGGCGCGCCCGCGGCAGGTGCCGCGGGCGATCGGGTTGGTTTTGCGTATTGGCGCGAATTCAGTGCCTGACATCCGGCAACGGGGGTTCGCGGCTGAAGCCGCTCCTACAGGGATGTGTCCGCGTCAGGGGTGTGCGTACTCGCGGCAGGTGTCGTCGGGCGGTCGTGTCGGGCCGACGGTCCAGCAGTGGCGCGCACGCGCTTTGTGGGAGCGGCTTCAGCCGCGACCTGCCCCGGCATGGCGGCGTCGTTCCGACACGCTGCGCAACAACTCAACCCGCGCTGCCCTGCGCCAGCAGGTTGTACGCCTCGCGCACGACCGCCTCCCCGTAACGCAGCTCCAGGCGTCGCACGATGAAGTGGCCGCGGGCCACGTCCTGGTAGTAGTCGGTGAACATGGTATTGAGCGCGGCACCCGTGGCCGCGCCGACGATGGGCACGGCCTGTGCCGCGAACTTCTCCGTCACCACGACGCCGAAGCGGCTTGCGGCCTTTTCCACCAGCTTGGCCAGCCACTTGCCCGTTTCCTTCGAGCCGATGCCGCCGGTCAGTCCCTGCCCCGCCAGACTGCGTCCGGCCAGCTCCGCGGAGAGGTGGCGCATCACGTCGGCGGTGAAGCCGCGCGCGAGGTAGTAACCGGTTTCGCTGGCGTCGTCGCCGTCCGACTTGCCGCCCAGGGCGAAGACCTCCAGGCAGGCCTGGCGGGTGGACAGGTCGGACAGGTCGAAGCCTTCGCTGCGCGCCACGTCCGCCACGGCGCGCATCATGATGGTGGTGGACACCGGCAACTCCAGGAACAGCGCGGTGAAGCCAAACGCCCCGCCGACCGCGCCGGTGGTCGCCGCCGCGACCTTGTGCCAGCGCGTCGACGCGCCGCGACCGGGCTGGTTGTCCATGCTCCACAGCGCGAGCTGCGCCGAGCGGTACAGCGCCGCTTCGACCGCGCCGTGGATGCGCCCGGATACCGACGCAGGCAACGCCCGCACCGCGAATTCCAGCGGCGTGCCGACCAGGTTGGCCATGCGCGCGGTGATGGTGGGCGCTTCCAGCAACGCCACGGCGCGCCGCAGGTCGGCGCGGTCCAGGGTATCGGCGGACAGGCCGCCGGCCGGTTCGATCATCTGTGCCATGAAGCGATGCTAGCGCTCCGGCGCTGCGCGCAGCAGGCTTGACGCGCGATCCTGTTCAGGCCTGCGCAGGCTGGCCCGACATCGGCCCCATGAAGCGCCGGTAGTGGCGCAATTCCCCGATCGAGTCGTGCACGTCGCTCAGCGCTGTGTGCGCGGCCGCCTTCCTGATGCCCGACAGCACCTGCGGCGCCCAGCGCCGGGCCAGCTCCTTGAGCGTGCTGACGTCGAGGTTGCGGTAATGGAAGTAGCGCTCCAGCTCCGGCATCTGCCGGTGCAGGAAGCGGCGGTCCTGGCAGATCGAGTTGCCGCACATGGGCGATTGCCGGGGGCCCAGCCACTGCTGCAGGAACGCCAGCGTCCGCTGCTCGGCTTCGGCCATGGTCACGCCCTCTTCCAGCACCCGTCGCCACAGGCCCGACTTGCCGTGCTGGTTGCGGTTCCACTCGTCCATGGCCTCGAGCGCGGACAATGGATGCGCGATCGCGAGGGCCGGCCCTTCGGCCAGCACGTTGAGCCCGGCGTCGGTGACCACGGTGGCGATCTCGAGGATCGAATCGTTGTCGGTGTCCAGGCCGGTCATTTCCAGGTCGATCCAGACCAGGCGGCCGTTGCCCTGTGCGGTGTCGTGCGGTGCCATGCGCTCGCGATGGTTGTCGGGACGCGGCATGATAACCCGCCGCCCTGCCCGCCCCGAGCCGCCATGCCTTCCAACGCTTCGATGGCCCACTACGCGATCCTCACCGCGATGCTCGCGCCCGCGTTCTTCCTGACCGCGACCGCAGCCCTGCTGGCGTCCGCGAACGCACGCCTTGCGCGCATCATCGACCGCGCCCGGCAGCTGCTGAAGGACCTGGCGGAGATCGAGGATCCCGGCGAACGCGCAATACTGGAGCGGCGGATCACGGTGCAGCGCCGCCGCAGCCAGATCATCCTGCGCGCCAGCCAGTTGCTGTACGTGGCGATCAGCTGCTTCGTGGGCACCAGCCTGCTGGTGGCCGGCGACTCGTTCTTCAACCACCTGTTCGGACCCGGGCCGACGATCATGGCGGTGCTGGGCGTGCTGTCGATGTTCGGTTCGAGCCTGCTGCTCGCCAGCGAAGCGTCGATGGCGGTGCGGGCGGTCAACGACGAGATGGATGACCGGCACCGCTTCGCAAGCCGGCGCGGCTCTGCCCAATAAAGGCCTGTCGCACGCAGGAGCGGCTTCAGCCGCGATCGGACCATCCGGATCAACGCAATCCCGTTCGCGGCTGAAGCCGCTCCTACAGGGGTGGTTCGACGGGTGGTCGGGCGGCAGGATCGAGCGGTGCCTTGCCGCGCTTGGCACGGAAGTAGTTGCTCAGGCGACGCCCTGCCTCCTCGCCCAGCAGCCCGCCCTGCACCGCGATCCGGTGGTTGTGGCGCGGATCTGCAACCAGGTCGAAGACGCTGCCGCAGGCGCCGGTCTTGGGATCGGCCGCGCCGTACACCAGGCGCGCGATGCGTGCATGCACCATCGCCATGGCGCACATCGCGCAGGGTTCGAGCGTCACGTACAGCGTGCTGCCGGACAGGCGGTGGTTGCCGAGCCTGCGTCCGGCGGCGCGCATGGCCATGATCTCGGCGTGGGCGCTCGGGTCGTGGTCGGAAATGTTGCGGTTCCAGCCCTCACCGACGATCTCGCCTTCGGCCGACACCAGGACGGCGCCGACGGGAATCTCGTCGTCCTCCCTTTCCGCACGTTCGCCCAGCGACAGGGCGTGGCGCATCCAGCCCTCGTCCACCGAAGGAGCGACCTCCGGAAGCCTGGCCGGTTCCTTCGCGTCCAGCAGCTTCCACAGCACCCGGGTGGCGGCAAGGCCGCCCAATGGCTTGTACGCGTACTCGGGAATGTCGCCGGCACTGCGATAACCCAGGCGGCGATAGAACCCGGCGGGTCCATCGACCAGCGACGCATCCAGGGTGAGCAGGTGGCGGCCGTGGTCGCGCGCGGCCTGTTCAAGCGCGCGAACCAGGGCCGCCCCGATGCCGCTGCCGCGCGCCGATGCGGTGGTCATCACCTTGGTCAGCTCGGCACGATGCGGCTGGCTGGGCGCGGACACCAGCACGAGCGAGCCCGAGGCAAGCACGCTGTCGCCGCGCCGGGCGCACAGGACGATGCGCTCGCCGCGCGCCGCCGATTGCAGCGCGCCGTCCCAGAACTCCAGGGCCTCGACGATGGCCAGCGGATGCATGAAACCGACCGAGCCGTTGGCGGCCACCGTCTCCACCAGCAGGGCGGCCAGCGCGTCGCGATCGTCCTCGCGCGCGGGGCCGATCCACAGCGCGTTTGCGTCGTCGTCCATCACCAGCGCTGGTGCACGTACGGCCGGATGTCGTGCTCGTAGATACGCGCTACCGCCTCCATCGTTTGCTGCGGCAGTGCTGGCAGCCCGGCGGCGGCGATGTTCGCCACGGCCTGCTGCGGATTGCGTGCGCCGGGAATCACCACCGACACTGCTTCGTCCATCAGGATCCAGCGCAGCGCCAGCTGGGCGAGCGTGGCGCCCTCGGGCACCAGCGGCCGCAGCTTCTCGACCGCGGCAAGACCGACGTCGTAGGGCACGCCGGAGAAGGTCTCGCCCACGTCGAATGCTTCGCCTTGGCGGTTGAACAGGCGATGGTCGTCGGATTCGAAGCGCGTGTCGGCGCGGAACTTGCCGCTGAGCAGGCCGCTGGCCAGCGGCACGCGCACGATCACCGCCACGCCTCGACGCTGCGCCTGACGGAAGAACAGCTCCGCTGGCCGCAGGCGGAACATGTTGTAGATGATCTGCACGCTGGCCACGTTCGGATACTCGATGGCCTTGAGCGCTTCTTCCACGCGCTCGACGCTGACGCCATAGCGCGCGATCTTGCCGCGCTCGACCAGGCGGTCCATGCGCTCGAACAGTTCCGGGTGGTAGTAGGCGCCGGTCGGCGGGCAGTGCAGCTGCACCAGGTCGAGCGTGTCGACCTCGAGGTTGCGCAGGCTGCGGTCGATCCAGGCTTCCAGGTTCTCGGCGCTGTAGCCTTCCACCGTTTGCGCCGGCAGGCGTCGTCCCGCCTTGGTGGCCACGAACGGGCGCTCGCCGCCGCGTTCCTTTAGCACGCGCGCGATCAGCCGCTCGGAGTGACCATCACCATAAACATCCGCGGTGTCGATGAAATCGAGCCCGGCATCAAGCGCCGCATGCAGCGCGGCGACCGACTCGGCATCATCCACCTTGCCCCAGGCCGCGCCGATGGCCCAGGCGCCGAAACCGATCTCTTTGACATTGCGACCGGTGCGGCCGAACGGTCTGGTATGCATCAGGGGAATCCGGGATGTGCTGGGGCTGACTAGCATAGCGCTCTGCGCGCTGCGACCGTCGCGCTGGCGTGGACGGGGATCCAGCGCAAGTAGCATCCGGGTCGAGAACCGCCATCGCTCCTGGTCCAGATGGCGCCCTACGGCAGCTGTGGAGCGTCGCAACTGATTCACATGCAGATACGGGCGGAGCACAGCCGGAAGACGGGCTCAGTCGTCGTCAAAAGTCCGAGACAGGCCGCGACGTCGGCAATGAGCTGGCGGCACTCGACGACGGTCCCCTCGACCGCGTCCGTCCCGGCGGCCAACGCTAGGGGACATGCTGACGACGGTGACTAACGCTGCCGCCAGGTTGTGCCACGGACCGGACTCGCCGCCGTTGCATCGATTGATCGCGGCGATGTACTGCACGGTTACCGGCCGGCGTTGTTGACGAGAACATGGCGGCCCAAGTGGTCCAGCGGCTTGCCAGCCGCCGCGTCGATAGGGGCAGCACACCAGTCGGGCCTGTAACCCGCGGAGCACGGCCGTCTTCACCATTCGGGCGCCAGTCCGTGCTCCGTAGTGCCCTCCGACGTCTAAAGCTGGCAACTGGAGCTAATATCGCCGAACGTAACAGGGCGCAATGCGATGTTATGGCCGGGGGCCAAAGGGGATTCCATGGAAGACGCACAGCCGCAAGGTTCGGCCGCCGCTGCCGAATTGAAGATCGACGTCACCCTGATCGCCAAATTGAACCTGGCGGACTTCCAGAATGCAGTCCCGCTGGTCCGGGATCTATCGCTGATCAACGAGACCGAGCAGATGCATGAGCAGGTCGAGTTGATCCTCATTTCAGACCCGCCCTTCCTGAAGCCCCGCCGGTGGCGGATCGATACGCTGGCAGCGGGCTCCCGATACCCGATACGCGATCTGGACGTCCACCTAGATGGTGGAATGCTGGCTCGGCTCACCGAGGCCGAAACAGCCACCGTCTCATTCTCACTGCGGCAAGTCGATGCCGAGCCCTCCGCGCCTGCGCTGGTGCAGCGAGATGTCCGGCTGGAGCTTCTGCCGCGCAATCAGTGGGGCGGCATCTCGCATCTGCCTGACTTGGTCGCTGCCTTCGTGCAACCCAACGACCCGGCAGTAGATCGACTGCTCAAACGAGCCGCTGAGGTTCTGCGCCAGAACGATCGTAACCCGGCGCTGGACGGCTATGAAGGAGGTGCCAAGCGCGCCTGGGAACTAGTTTCGGCCATCTGGGGCGCCACGGCCGGCATGCAGTTGGACTACGCCCTGCCACCCGCCAGCTTTGAGCAGTCGGGCCAGAAGGTGCGCAGTCCCAGCCAGATCGAAAGCTCGGGTCTCGGGACGTGTTTCGACCTCGCCTTGCTGTTCTGCGCCGCGCTTGAACAGACGGGGCTGAACCCTCTGCTGGTATTCACCGAGAACCACGCCTTTGCTGGCGTTTGGCTGCAGCCCGAAGAATTCTCCACCACCGTCGTCGACGACGTGACCGCCTTGCGCAAGCGCCTCAGGCTTAAGGAACTGGTCCTGTTCGAAACAACCCTGATCACCCAGCGCCCTGCTGTCCCCTTCAGCTATGCCATCGAGCGCGGCGCTCAGCAGGTAGACGAAGCTCGCGATGCGGGATTCCGTCTGGCCGTGGACATCCGCCGGGCACGACTGCAACGCATCAAGCCACTGGCCAGCGCCGAAGCTGCAGTTCCCACGACCTCGGACCATGAGGCGTCGCCGCCCGCGTCACTTCTGCCAACGATCGAAGACGCGCCGGAGCTTCCCGACAGCGCGCCGGCCAATGCTGAAGATGCCAGTCAGCTCGATCCCAAGGACCGGTTGCTGCGCTGGCAGCGCAAACTGCTGGACCTTTCGCTGCGCAACAATCTGCTCAACTTCAAGAACGGCAAGAAGGCGCTCAAGCTGGAAGCACCGGACCCCGCCGCGCTGGAAGATATCCTGGCCAGCGGAGAGCCCCTGAAGCTGCGTCCGCGTCCGGACCTGATGGACGGCGCAGACCCCCGGGATCAGGCCATTTATGAATCCCGTGAACGAGAGAATGTACGCCGTGCGCACGCGCTGGAAGCTCTGCAGAAACGCGAGGTTTTCGTCGGCGTTACCGAAAACGAGCTTGATACCCGTCTTGTCGATCTGTTCCGTAGCGCCCGCACCACCTTGCAGGAAGGCGGTGCTAACACGCTGTATCTTGCACTAGGCTTCCTGTCCTGGACCCGGCAGGACCGTGACGGTCAGCGCTACCGTGCGCCTCTGATCCTGGTTCCGGTCAGCCTGCATCGCAAGAGCGCCCGCTCAGGCTTCTCGCTCAGCTTGCATGACGATGAGCCTCGCTTCAATCCGACCTTGATCGAGATGCTGCGGCAGGACTTCGAACTGAGCCTGGGCGCGCTCGAAGGTGAACTGCCAAGGGACGATGCCGGTCTGGATATCCCCGCCGCCTGGAGGGCCGTAGGCCACGCCATCAAGGACATCAAAGGCTGGGAAGTGACCGAGGACGTGGTGCTATCCATGTTTTCTTTCGCCAAGTACCTGATGTGGAAAGACCTGGCCGAGCACAGCGAGCAGTTGCGCGAGAACCCGGTCGTGCGCCATCTCCTGGACACCCCACGCGACGCCTATCCGCCTGGCGCTCCGTTCCCGCAGGTGCGCGAACTGGACCAGCGCTTCGACCCCCAACAAGTGTTTTGTCCTTTGCCTGCGGATTCCTCGCAGCTGTCAGCCGTGCTGGCTGCCTCTCAGGGCAAGGACTTCGTCCTGATCGGCCCGCCTGGGACTGGCAAGAGCCAAACCATCGCCAACCTGATCGCTCAATCCCTGGCACAGGGCCGACGCGTCCTGTTCGTATCCGAGAAGATCGCGGCGCTTGACGTCGTCTACCGGCGCCTGCGCGAGATCGGCCTTGGCGAGTTCTGCCTGGAACTGCACTCCAGCAAGGCCCGAAAGCTCGACGTCATGGCGCAGCTCCAATCGGCCTGGTCCAGCAGCGGCCAAGCCGATGCAGAGCAATGGCGAGCCGAAGCCGAGAAACTCAAACGCCTTCGCGATGCGCTGAACATCTATGTGGAACGCCTTCACCAGCGACGCCGCAACGGGTTGAGCCTGTTCGATGCCATCGGCACCGTCAGCGCGGGACGTGACGTCCCGATACTTCCCATGACCTGGTCCTCGCCCGACCAGCATGATCATGCGAGCATCGAACAGTTACGCCATTCCGTAGACCGCCTGGAAGTCAATGCACAGGCCATTGGCCATGCCGCGTTGTCACAGCACCCCTTGGTCATGGTCGGTCAGGGAAACTGGTCGCCCACCTGGCAGCAACAACTGATTGCCACTGCAGGAGACGTGCTCCCCGCTGCCCAGGCGACGATCGAATCCGCCCAGGCGTTTGTCCAGTCCATCGGCCTTCCCTCGCCTGAGTTGACACCGGAAACCTGCGAAGCGCTGCTGCTCCTGGCGCAACGCCTGCCTCTGGCGGCCGGACACGATTGGCGCTTTGTCCTGCGGCCCGACGCACGCAGCCTGAGCCAACGCCTGCAGGAAGGCGCGGCACTGGTGCGCCGCCATGCGGAGCTGAATACGCAGCTGTCTTCGCCGTGGTCCGCCTCTGTCACGACCGCCTGCGCCGACGGGTTGGTCTTGCTCGCCGAGCACCGACAAACTCGCGCAGAACTTGGCGAGCCCTGGCCGCCGCGCATCACCGTGCAGCTCAACCAAGCACTCGGCCTACTGGCCCAGCTCGGCGAACATCATACGGCCCTGTCCGTCCCCTACGGCGAGACGATCGAGCAGCTCGATATCGCCCAGTTGCAGCAAAAGTGGGAACAGGCCGAACAGACGTTCTGGCCCAAGTCGTGGCTGGGCAAACGCAAGGTCACAGCTCAACTGTCCAGCGCCACTAAAAGCGGCTCGCAGCCTGACGTTGCCAACGATCTGCAGCATTGGAACATCATCCGTTCCTTGCGCCAACAGATCCAGGTGATCGTTCCCGGACAGCAGTGCGCGAACGTGTGGGCAGGATTGGAGACGCAAGAGGACAAGGTACACACGGCCCTGCGCTGGCAGACGGCCTTGGCTGCCGTACGACAGGGCCAAACTTGGGAGGACGACCGCTTCGATGCTATCGCCAGCGGTCAGTGCGGGCCTATCTTGCAGGCCGATCTGCAGCGGGCACGGCGGCTGCGCCAGCTCGACCTGGATATTGCGGCACACGCTTCGCTGGAAACGGTGACCGACGGCCTATGGGCTGGCCATGCCACGCAAACCGACCGCCTGCGCGCCGCGCTCGACTTCATGAGCGACTGGCGTGACCATGCCAAGCACGGTGCATTGGATACCCACCCCTTGGTCGAGGAAGGTGCTTGCGGCACCACGTTGGCACGCAGCTACCACACGCTTCGCCAGCGGGCCGAAACGGAGCGGGCGCTGGTCGCGCTGGACGACTTGCGCGAATCCACCGCAGGATTTTGGAAAGGTCTCGGCACCAACCTGGATGACCTCGAACAGGCCTGCCAGCTGCGAGAGGATCTGGCTGCCGTACTGGCCCGCCTGGCCACCACCCCCGAACAGATCTCTGCCTACAGGGTGCCGCTGCATGCGTTGCTGGGCGATGCCAATGCACTGCTGGAACCTGGCGGTCGAGTCGCGCTGGCCGGCGCTCGATACGCAGATAAGTGGGAACAACTGGTACCCCGTCGCGACGTACTCGCGACCACGGGGCATTTTTCCGAGGCTGCGCAGACACACTGGCAGTTCTTGTCACTCGACGGGCTGATCGATATAAGCCAGTCCATCGTGCGTGCCGAACACGGGTTACGCAGTTGGTGCGCATGGTGCCAGGCGCGTGACGAGGCGCTGGCACTCGGGCTGTCCGCACTGGTTCAAGGCATTGAGCACAGGCGGGTCGGCCCAGGCGAGGCACGCCGAACCTTCGAGACCAACTACGCGCGCTGGTGGCTCAACGCCGTGGTCGACCACGAGCCGGTCATCCGCGGTTTCGTCAGCGTCGAGCACGAGCAACGCGTCCGCGATTTCCGCGAACTCGATGAGCGCTTCACCGCCCTGACGCGGGACTGGCTGCGTGCCCGGCTGTGCGCCGACCTACCCTCGCAGGACAACGTCAGCCGCAACTCCGAATGGGGGCTGCTGCGGCACGAAATGGGCAAAAAACGCGCCCACATTCCCTTGCGCGAACTGATGGCCAAGATTCCAGAAGCGCTGACCAAGCTCACGCCCTGCCTGCTGATGAGCCCGCTGTCCATCGCTCAGTACCTCCAGGCCGGCACCAACGCATTCGACCTGGTGATCTTCGACGAAGCCTCACAGATCTCGGTCTGGGATGCGATCGGCGCCATCGCCCGGGGCCGTCAGGTCGTCATGGTCGGCGACCCCAAGCAGTTGCCGCCGACGTCCTTCTTCGACCGCGCCGAATCCGGGCTGGATGACGAAGACGTCGAGGCGGACCTGGAGAGCATCCTCGATGAGTGTATCGGCGCAAACCTGCCGACCCGGAATTTGAACTGGCACTACCGCTCCCGTCATGAAAGCCTGATCACGTTCTCCAACCATGCCTATTACGATGGCGAACTGGTCACCTTTCCTTCCCCCTTCACTAACGACCGGGCGGTCAGCCTGCAGCCCGTTTCCGGCACCTACCAGAAAGGCGGTGCTCGGACCAACCCGGCCGAAGCCAAAGCGCTGGTCGCCGACGTGGTTGCACGCCTGACATCGCCAGGCTTCCGCGAGAGCGGCCTCACGATTGGGGTGGTCACCTTCAATGCCGAGCAACAGAAGCTGATCGAGGACCTGCTCGACGAAGCGCGCCGCCAGGATCCGAGGCTGGAGTCCTATTTCGCCGAGAGCGAACTGGAACCGCTTTTCGTCAAGAACCTGGAAAGCGTACAGGGCGACGAACGCGATCTGATCTATTTCTCCATTACTTACGGTCCGGATCCGACAGGCCAACTGGCCATGAACTTCGGTCCGCTCAACCGTCAGGGTGGCGAGCGCCGCCTCAACGTGGCCATTACACGTGCGCGTCACGAGTTACGCGTATTCGCCAGCTTCCGCGCAGAGCAGATGGATTTGGCGCGTACCCAGGCAATTGGGGTGCGCGACCTGAAGCATTTCCTGGAGTTCGCCGAACGCGGTGCCCGTGCGCTGGCAGAGGTCAGTCGCGGCAGCCTGGGCGGCTTCGACAGTCCCTTTGAACAGGCCGTGGCCGCAGCCCTGACGCGGCGCGGTTGGCGCGTCCAGCCCCAGATCGGCGCCTCCTCATTCCGCGTCGACCTAGGCATCGTCGATCCCGACGCGCCTGGCCGTTACCTGGCCGGTGTGGAATGCGATGGCGCCACCTACCACCGCAGCGCCACTGCGCGCGACCGAGACAAGCTACGCGAGCAGGTCCTGCGTGGCCTGGGGTGGGAGATCATGCGGGTCTGGTCCACCGACTGGTGGATCGATCCTGACGGCACACTCGACAAGCTGGATGCCCGGCTACAGGCCGTACTCACAGCCCAGCGCGAGCGACGCCTCGAAGAAGCAAGTCGTGATGCCGAGGCAAAGCGCCTGGCGCAAGAGGCTATCGCTCTGGCCATGGCATCAGTGGCGGAGTCAGACGAGGGCGCGGCGGTCACAGCACATGATGCGGCCCCCGTCGTACCGGAAGTGTCCACGGCCCAGACGCAGCAGGCCGAAGAACTCTTTGCTCGTCAGGCATATGCAGCGTTAACAACTGCCGACACTGCTGAAACAGCGCCCTCGGGGAGCCCGCTTTATCGGGTCACCAATCCCGCAGAAATCATCGCCGATCTCAATCCTGAGCGATTCTTCGATGTAGATTACAACCACATCCTGTCGACCATGATCGCTCATGTCATCCATCATGAAGGTCCCGTGCTCGATGCCCTGTTGGCTCGCCGTATCGCGCGCGCCCACGGCTGGTTACGCACGGGCGGACGGATTCGCGAACGCGTGTTTCAACTTGCGCGAACGCATTATCGGACGACGGATGAAGAGGTCGGCACGTTCTACTGGCCTGAGCATATCGATCCCGCAACAGAATCTCAGTTCCGGGCGCCTGCCGACGAGGACAGCATGCGGTCGGCCGACGAGATCAGTCTTCCGGAACTGGCTTCCTTGGCCCGTTCGGTGCTTGCGCAAGGGGCACAAGGCGAGGATGTGTATTACGCGATGGCACGCGAATTGGGGCTACAGCAGTTGCGGGCTGCGAGCCGGGCGCGGTTCGCACTCGCCTTGCAATCGGCGCTGCCCCCTTTATGAGACATCGCTTCCCGCAGCCTCGGCCATCGCGCCTCACGCTGCAGTCGCGCATCGGCTCGGCTTCCTGAAAATTCTTGCCGTGGATCGTCTCGTCTCGATGATGAACAAAGGTCCTAACACAACCTGCCAGTGTTCACCCTCGCCCTATCGCCGACCAGTGCTGCTGGCCGGCGATAGATACCGACTAGAAACTCAACTTTTCTGATTAAAAAGTTAGGTCAATTGTCCGTTACTGGGGATAGCGCCGAGTGACGCTCCATTACTCCCACTCGATCGTCGCGGGCGGCTTGCCGGAAATGTCGTAGACCACGCGGGAGATGCCGCGCAGCTCGTTGATGATGCGGTTGCTTACCGTGCCGAGGAAGTCGTACGGCAGGTGCGCCCAGTGCGCGGTCATGAAGTCGATGGTTTCCACCGCGCGCAGGGCGATCACCCACTCGTAGGCGCGCGCGTCGCCGACCACGCCCACCGACTTCACCGGCAGGAACACCGCGAAGGCCTGCGATGTCTTGTCGTAGAGGTCGGCCTTGCGCAGTTCCTCGATGAAGATCGCATCGGCGCGCGCCAGCAGTTCGGCGTATTCGCGCTTGACCTCGCCGAGGATCCGCACACCCAGGCCGGGCCCGGGAAACGGGTGGCGGTAGACCATCGTGCGCGGCAGGCCGAGTTCGACGCCCAGGCGCCGCACCTCGTCCTTGAACAGCTCGCGCAGCGGTTCGACCAGGCCGAGCTTCATGTGCTCGGGCAGGCCACCGACATTGTGGTGGCTCTTGATGACGTGGGCCTTGCCGGTCTTGCTGCCGGCCGACTCGATCACGTCCGGGTAGATCGTGCCCTGGGCCAGCCAGCGCGCGTTCTTCAGCTTGTTCGACTGCTCCTCGAAGATCTCGACGAACAGGTTGCCGATGATCTTGCGCTTGTCTTCCGGATCGGCGACACCCTCGAGCGCCTTGAAATAGCGGTCCGCGGCATCGACGCGGATCACCTTGACGCCCATGTGCTCGGCGAACATCGCCATCACCTGGTCGCCTTCCTGCCAGCGCAGCAGGCCGGTGTCGACGAACACGCAGGTCAGCTGCTCGCCGATCGCGCGGTGCAGCAGCGCGGCGACAACGGACGAGTCCACGCCGCCCGACAGACCCAGGATCACCTCGTCCGAACCCACCTGCTCGCGCACGCGCGCGATCTGGTCGTCGATGATATGGGCCGCCGTCCACAGCGTGGCGCAGCCGCAGACGTCGGTGACGAAGCGGCGCAGCAGGGTCTGGCCCTGCAGGGTATGCGTGACTTCCGGGTGGAACTGCACGCCGTACCAGCGCTTGTCCTCGTTGGCCATCGCAGCGACCGGGATGCGCGCGGTGCTGGCGGTGACGGTGAAGCCTGGCGGCGCGCGCGAGACGTGGTCGCCGTGGCTCATCCACACATTCAGGCGCTGCGCGCCGGGATGGTCGGTCAGCCCCGAGAACAGTGCATCGGCTTTGACGATGTCGACCTCGGCATGGCCGAATTCGCGCTGGTCGGCCGCCTCGGTCGCACCGCCAAGCTGCGCGGCCAGCGTCTGCATGCCGTAGCAGATGCCCAGGATCGGCAGGCCGCTGTCGAACACCTCCTGCGGCGCGGCGGGCGCGTCCCGCAGCGTGGTCGACTCCGGGCCGCCGGACAGGATGATGCCCTTGGCGCCGTACGCGGCAATCTCGGCAGGATCGTGGTCCCAGGCCCAGATCTCGCAGTAGACGCCGATCTCGCGGATGCGGCGCGCGATCAGCTGCGTGTACTGCGCGCCGAAGTCGAGGATCAGGATCTTGTCGGAATGGATGTCGGTCATGGGCGGCGGCGCGGGAGTCTACATTGAGTTGCGTCGCAGCCGTCCCTGGCGGGACACCTCGACTTCGGCTGGTCCAGCCCGGCCATCCACGGCCGGGCGTTCGGCAGTGCGCGCGGCAGTGCCGCGCAAACGCCCTGCCTCACCCCATCCGGTAATTCGGCGGTTCCTTGGTGATCTGCACGTCGTGGACGTGGCTCTCGCGCTGGCCGGCACCGGTGGTCTTGACGAACTGCGGCTTCTTGCGCATGTCCTCGATCGTCGCGCAGCCGACATAACCCATGGTGGCGCGCAGGCCGCCGGCGAGCTGGTGGACGACGCCCGCCAGCGGGCCGCGGTAGGGCACGCGACCTTCGATGCCCTCGGGCACGAGCTTGTCGGCGTCGGCCGAATCCTGGAAGTAGCGGTCCTTGCTGCCCTTCTCCATCGCGCCGAGCGAACCCATGCCGCGATAGCTCTTGTAGCTGCGGCCCTGGAACAGTTCGGTTTCGCCGGGCGACTCCTCGGTACCGGCGAACAGGCCGCCGATCATGATCGTGGATGCGCCGGCCGCGAGTGCCTTGCCCAGGTCGCCCGAGTAGCGGATGCCACCATCGGCGATCAGCGGGATGCGGTCCTGCAGCGCCTCGGCCACCATCGAGATCGCGGTGACCTGCGGCACGCCGACGCCGGCGACCATGCGCGTGGTGCAGATCGAGCCGGGGCCGATGCCGACCTTGACCGCATCCGCGCCCGCGTCCATCAGCGCCAGTGCGGCATCGCCGGTGACGATGTTGCCACCCACCACCTGCAGCTGCGGGAAACGCTTCTTCACCCAGGCAACCCGCTCGAGCACGCCCTGCGAATGGCCATGCGCGGTATCCACGATCACCACGTCCACCCCGGCCGCGGCCAGCAGTTCGATGCGGTGTTCGGTATCGCCACCCACGCCCACCGCGGCGCCGACCAGCAACTGCTCGTCCGGGTCGTAGGCGGCGTTGGGGTTGTCGGACTTCTTCTGGATGTCCTTGACGGTGATCAGCCCGCGCAGCTCGAAGGCATCGTTGACCACCAGCACCTTCTCGATGCGGTGCCTGTGCAGCAGGCCGATGACCTCGTCGTCGCTCGCGCCTTCGTGCACGGTGACCAGCCGGTCTTTCTTGGTCATGATGTTGCGCACCGGGTCGTCGAGCTTCTTCTCGAAGCGCATGTCGCGCCCGGTGACGATGCCCACCAGCCGGCCGCCGTCCACCACCGGCACGCCGGAGATGTTGCGGGCGCGGGTGAGCTTGAGCACTTCGCCGATGGTGGTGTCCGGGCTCACCGTGAACGGTTCGCGGATCACGCCGGCCTCGAAGTTCTTGACCTGCTGCACCTCGGCGGCCTGGCGTTCGGCGCTCAGGTTCTTGTGCACGATGCCGATGCCGCCGAGCTGGGCCATGGCGATGGCCAGCCGCGCCTCGGTGACCGTGTCCATCGCCGCCGAGACCACCGGCAGGTTCAGGCGTAGCGAACGGGTGAGGTTGGTGGCGAGCGAGACGTCCTTGGGCAGGACGATCGAGTGCGCGGGGACGAGGGAAACATCGTCGTACGTCAGTGCTTCAGCCTGGATGCGGAGCATCGGCAGTCCCGGGATCGGTGGGGAAGCGCGACATTATACCGCGCCGCGGCATCGACGCGGACTGGCTTGTGCGACGGCCTGTCCCGTGGCGGGAACGACGCCCCGGCACGCACCGCAGGCCGCAATCACCCGCCATCCACCCCTGCCCCGCGAGACTTGGCACCCGGCGACTGCGCTCACCCGGGCTGTCGCAGGCGCCCGAACTCCCGTGCAAGCAGCCAGATCGCCCCCGCCAGGTACGGCAGGCAGGACGGCACCCACATGATCAGTCCGGCCAGCTGCTGGTCGGCGAGTACGTCCAGGCCCAGCTGCGGGGCGCGCCCGGCGTAGAACGGGTACAGCGCCCGGCGCGAGAACGTCAGCAAGGCACCGAGGAAGCCCATCTGCATCATGACCACCACGATGGCGACAGCGCCGGCCAGCGCCCCACCCGCGGCATCGTCGCGAAGGCGCTGCCACAGCAGGGTCCACAGCCACAGTCCGGCCAGCAGGAAGCTGCCATGCATCAGCCAGTGCACCGCTTCGCTGGCCAGCGCGAGCTCGAGCGCGGCCGGGCTGTGCCAGCCCCACATCACCGCCACGTTGGCCAGCGTCGCCGCCGCCAGCGAGCGCAGTGGCGGGACGGCGCAGGCCTGCGCAAGGCGATGCAGCAGGCGCGACCAGGCCGGCGGCAGGGCCGCGGCCAGCGCCGCGCGCGGGCGCGCAGCCAGCAGCAGCGGCGGCGCGACGGCCAGCAGCAGCATGTGCTGGGCCATGTGCGCGGCCAGCGACCATTCGCCCAGTGCGTCGAACGGCCACACCGTCGCCAGCAACAGGGCCAGCACGCCGCCCCAGAATGACGAGGCCTCGGCCACGGAAACGCCGCGCCCGACATGGCCACCGCGCCACAGGCGCCGGAGCCCGAGCAGGTACAGCAGAGCGAACAGCGCAAGCGGCGCCAGCAGCAACGGCGACAGCGTCCAGGCGGTGGCCAGGCTGGGCACGCCGTGGCCGCCGTCGTGGGCGGCGGCGGACAGCGGCGACAACGCTACCGCAGCCAGCGCAAGCAGCCCGGGTGAGCCCGCTATCCGAGGGCGGTGCGCCCTGTCCCTGGGCACTTCCGCCCCGGACCAGGATGAAGCCAACGCCATGCTGGCGACTGGCCGAGCACATCCCGCCCACCCCGGAGGAGTCGCGCCATGCAGTTCTGGCTGAAGGTGGCCCACATCGCCTCCATGTCGATCTGGTTCACGGGCCTGTTCCTGCTCGTGCGGCTGTTTGCCGCACGCCGTCGCGGCGAGCGCGATGCACGACCGGATTTCTTCAACCCGGTCGCCAACCGGCTGTTCTTCCGCATCGCCACGCCGGCCGGCGTACTCACCATCGCGTTCGGCATGGCCCTGATCCCATGGGTCGCGCCGGGCGCATGGCTGGTCGCCAAGCTGGGCCTCGTCGCGCTGGTGGTGCTGGTGCACCTGTGGATGGGCGCGCACCTGCATGCCCTCGGCAAGGGCAAGCAACGGCGCGGCGGCGTATTGCCTTCTCTGCTGGGGTGGGCACCGCTGTTGCTGCTGCTGGCGATCGCCGCACTCACGGGCGCCAAGCCACGCAGCGTGGGCGATCTGCCGCCACCCGGCGCGCAGGCCGACGATGGTCCTGCTCATTCGTCCAGCGCCCTGTCCGCGGACGCCCGGGCGTCCTCGCGCTCACGGTGGCCATAGACGCCGATGCCGTACCCGAAGCTGAGCGTGCCGCCCAGCCAGCCCACCACCACCACCATGCCCGCGGTCGGTGCCGACTGCAGCAACGCCCACCACCCGGCCGACTCGGGGTCGGCCCAGCGCAGCCAGACACCCATCGCCGCCAGCGCCAGCAGCATCACCCCGGCGATGAGGTGGCTCCAGGCCGAGACGTGCCTGCGCGCCACGCGGATCAGGAACATGTCGCAGATGCCCAGCCCGGCCGCGAACAGGCCAGCGACCAGGCCGACGACGTTGAGCCACCAGGCGACATCCGCCCAGAAGGCATCTCCGCTCCACAGGTAAAGCACGTCCGCCGGCAACAGCAGCGTCAGGCAGGCAATCGGATAGACCACCGCGATCGGATGCAGCGGATGGTGTTTGATCGCCACCCGGCTCTCCACCGAGGGGCTGCGCTGTTCGGGAACCGGTTGTTTGAGGGTCTTGCGCATGCCTGTCCTCACTCGCATGGCTGCAGCAGCAGCACCGGCAAGCTGGTGAACGCCATCGCCAGCAGGGCGAGCAGCGAAAGCATCGCCACCACCCGCGCGGCGAACCTTTTCTCGCCAGGCACCTCCGGCGCCAGCGCTTCGCGCCTTGCGTGCAGACCGATCCACGCCACCGCGGCGAACGCCGCCGCGGTCGCCAGGCCCATGCCCAGCCATGCGCCCGCCACCGGCCACCCGCGGGCGCAGGCGAGGCCCTGGATGGCGTAGACCGCGACGAAATGCAGCCCCCAGACCACGAACGGGCTCGCGATCCAGCTCAGCCGCCGCGGGCGCCGCGGCGCGCTCACTGCAGCACCGGGAACAGGTGGATGACCGCCCAGCCGACCGCGGCCTGCACGATCGCGTAACGCAGGAACGCATGCGCCACGCGCCATTCCAGCGGTCGTGCGGCGTCCACCAGCCGCCGCCCGACGCGCGCGGATACATGCAGGCACAGCAGCGCCGCGACCAGCAGGTGCAGTGCGCAGAATCCGGCCAGGGTCCAGACCACCGATGCGTAGGCATGTGCCTGCGGCGCACCCAGCGATATGGACAGCAGCGCAAGGTGGATCGCACTGAACGCGATGACCGCTACCGCCGCCACCATGGCGGGAACCGCAATGCGGCGGCGGCGCCGGAATCCTGCGCGCATGGCCGCCGTCGCAGCCGCGCCGCCCACCCAGGCGATCGCGAGCAGGGCTGGCGCCGTGTAGTGCAGCGTCCCGGACACCGCACCACCCGTTCCCGGCGGCGGCCAGGCATCGCTGCCCAGCCAGAGATAGAAGTAGGCGAAGACCAGCGAGGCGAACAGCGACCCGACGATGAGCATCGTGATCACGATCGCCCACCATCCCGGTGCGTTGCGGCAGGCGTACTGCGACGGCAACACCAGGCCGTCGCCTGCCTCCACCGATGTCGGGCCGCCGTGCCAGCCGGTGGTCCAGGCCCAGCCGCAGAACAGCGCGAGCAGCGGCATCAGGCAGGCCGCAGCCAGCAGGTAGTGGCCGGCGATGAAACAGGCCAGCAAGACGGTGATCACGCCGGCGCAGGCGAGCGGCAGCCACGACGACCCCGACAGGAACACCACCTGCTCCGGCCGCGCCGAGATGATGCCCGTGCCCAGCAGCTCGCGTCGTCCGCGCGCGGGGTCGCCGAGCAGCCCGTCGGTCCGCTTGACCCGCTCGGCCAGCCCGCGGTCGCGCCACAGCGGGTAGGCATCGTCGACGCTGGGCATCGAGGCGAAGTTGTAGTTCGGCACCGGCATGGGGACCGCCCACTCGAGCGTGCCGGCGCGCCACGGATTGGCCCGCGCGCGGCGCCCGTGCAGGAAACACAGGCCCGCGTCGACCAGGATCGCGACGATCCCGACCGCCAGCACGAAGCTCGCCGCAGTCGACAGCAGGTTGAGCCACTCCACCCCCAGCGCCGGCGAATACGTGTACACCCGCCGCGGCATGCCAAGCAGTCCGGTCAGGTGCATGGGCACGAAGGTCAGGTGGAAGCCGATGATCACCAGCCAGAACGCCATCCGGCCGATGCTTTCGTTCGGCATCCGCCCGCTCGCCAGCGGCAGCCAGTAATACAGCCCCGCGAACAGCGGAAACATCAGCCCGCCGATCAGTACGTAATGCAGGTGCGCGACGACGAAGTGCGTGTCGTGCGCCTGCCAGTCGAAGGGCACGAAGGCCAGCATCACCCCGGTCAGTCCGCCCAGCACGAACACCACGAAAAAGCCCAGGATGTGCAGCATCGGCAGGCGCAGCCATGGCCGCCCCGCCCACAGCGTGGCGATCCAGGCGAAGACCTGGATCGAGGTCGGGATCGCCACGGCCATGCTGGCCGCGCTGAAGAACGCCAGCGCCAGCAGCGGGATGCCGACCGCGAACATGTGGTGTACCCACAGTCCGAAGCTGAGGAAGCCCGTGGACACCAGGGCCAGCACGATCCAGGCATAGCCCACGACCGGCCGTCTCGCGAAGGTCGGCACCAGCATCGACACCACGCCCGCGGCCGGCAGGAAGATGATGTAGACCTCGGGATGGCCGAACAGCCAGAACAGGTGCTGCCACAGCAGCGGATCGCCCCCGAGCGCAGGATCGAAGAACACGAAGCCGAAGGCACGCTGCAGCTCGAGCAGGATGCTGGCCAGGATCAGCGGCGGAAAGCCCAGTGCGATCATGAAGGCCATCACCAGGATCGCCCAGGCGAACAGCGGCATGCGGCGGATGTCCATGCCCGGCGCGCGGGTGAGCAGGATCGCCACGATCAGTTCCACCGCGGCGGTGACCGCCGCGATCTCGGCGAAGGTCACGCCGATCAGCCAGAAGTCCGGCCCCTTGCCCGGCGAGAACGTGGCATCGGTGAGCGGCACGTACATGAACCAGCCGCCGTCGGGCGCGGCGTCGAACAGCAGGCTGGAATACAGGAACAGCCCGCCGAACAGATAGCACCACCAGCCGAACGCACTCAGCCGCGGAAACGGCAGGTCGCGCGCGCCCAGCATCTTGGGCAGCAGGTACATCGCGAAGCCTTCCATGATCGGCACCGCGAACAGGAACATCATCGTCGTGCCGTGCAGGGTCACGAACTGGTTGTAGCGCTCCGGGTCGAGCACGTCGGCGTCGAACCAGGCCAGCTGCAGGCGGATGAACATCGACAGCAGCCCGCCCACCAGCATGAAGGCGAAGCCGGTGACGATGAAGCGCATCGCGATGGTGCCGTGGTTGACCGCGGTCAGCTGCCCGCGCAAGCCCGGCCCGTTGCTCCAGATCCTGCGCAGCGCCTCGAGCCGTTGCGCATGCCTGCCCTGCGCCTCGATGACCGCGCTCACTGCCGGCCTCCCGCGCTGTCGCCGATCGCGTTGTCGCGCAGCCAGCCCGCGTAGTCCTCCGGCGCCAGCACGGTCACCTCGAACGCCATCAGCGCATGCTCGAGACCACAGAACTCCGCGCACTGGCCCCGCATCGGGCCCACCTGGTCGGCGCGCAGGCGCAGCACGTTGGTGCGCCCCGGGATCGCATCGATCTTGCCGCCCAGGCGCGGGATCCAGAAGCTGTGGATGACGTCGCTGCTGTCGACCCGGAACTCCACCATCTCGCCAAGCGGCATCGCGAGTTCGTCGATCGAGGCAGCCAGCGTCGCGCCGTCGGCATCCAGGTATTCGAACTCCCACTGCCACTGGCGCGCGGTCACCTGCACGACGTGCCCGACCTGGGCACCGCTGCCGGTGATCCGGTCGCTGGCCAGGGTGCCGTAGACCAGCAGCGCCGACAGCAGCGAGGTGGGCAGCAATACGCCGCCGGCGATGATCAAGCGCCCGCCCGATGTGGCGGCGGGCCTGCGCCGACGGCGCATGGCCAGTGCGGCGAGCACGAGCACCAGGGTCCAGGCAGCAAGCGCGCCCGAAGCCATCAGCCACCAGCTGGTGGCGATCGCGCTGGCAGCCGGCCCGGCCGGATCGAGTGCGGACTGTGGTCCGGCGCAGCCCGACGCGAACGCCGCCACGCATACCGCGCAGGCCATCCAGCCGATTGCACGTCGATGATGCTCGATGACCCCTACCTCCGGGGGCCGCAACCACGCGGCCCGTGCACAGGAGAAGTCAGTCTGCCGAGCGCTCCGTGAAGCTCCTGCGAGCCTGCGCGTGGCGATGGGTCGCGGCGATCAAGCGCAAACGGCGTCGGTCGCTTCCGCGGCCTCGGTGGCTTCGAGCGTGTTCTGCATCAGCGTGGCCACGGTCATCGGGCCGACGCCGCCGGGGACCGGGGTGATCCAGCTCGCGCGTTGCGCGGCCGCCTCGAACTCGACGTCGCCGGTGAGGCGTCCGTCATCGAGGCGGTTGATGCCCACGTCGACCACCACCGCGCCCGGCTTCACCCATTCGCCCGGAATCAGGTCGGGACGGCCGACGGCCACCACCAGGATGTCGGCCTCGCCCACGTGTCGCTGCAGCTCGTCGCGCGGGGTGAACTTGTGGCAGCTGGTGACCGTGCAGCCTGCGATCAGCAGCTCCAGCGCCATCGGCCGACCGACGTGGTTGCTCACGCCGACGATGGTGGCGCTGCGCCCGCGCACGGGCTGGTCGGTGTAGGCCAGCAGCGTGGTGATGCCGCGCGGGGTGCAAGGACGCAGGCCGAACTGGCGCAACGCCAGGTGGCCCACGTTCTCGGGATGGAAGCCGTCCACGTCCTTGCGCGGATCGATGCGGTGGATCAGGCGGGTTGCATCGGCAATGCCCGGCAGCGGCAACTGCACGAGGATGCCATGCACGGCCGGATCGGCGTTGAGCCGGTCGATCAGGTCGAGCAGGTCCGCCTCGCTGGTGCCGGCCGGGAGGTCGTAGTCGAGCGCCTGGATGCCCACCTTCTCCGCCGCGCGGCGTTTGTTGCGCACGTAGGACTGCGACGCAGGGTCGCTGCCTACCAGCACCACCGCCAGGCCGGGCCGCGGCAGGCCTGCCGCCACGCGCGCGTCGACGCGCAGGCGCAGTTCGTCGAGCAGGGAATCGGCGATGCGCTTGCCGTCGAGGATGCGTGCGGTCATGCCGTCTTGGAAGGCGGAAACAGGAGCGCGTATTGTCTCACGTGATCCCCGCAGCCCGCCAAGGAGCGCCCGTGGCCCCCGACAACGACGACACCACGCAGATCGAGGCCGCGGTCTTCCGTCGCCTGCGCGAGCACCTGCTGCAGCAGCGTCCGGACGTGCAGAACATCGACCTGATGATCCTCGCCGGCTTCTGCCGCAACTGCCTGGCCGACTGGTACCGCGACGCCGCGCAGGCCCGCGGCATCGAAATGGACCGCGAGCAGGCGCGCGAAACGGTGTACGGCGAGCCCTTCGCCCAATGGAAGGCGCGACACCAGCGCGATGCGACCCCCGCCCAGCTGGAAGCCTTCGAAGCCGCGCGCCAGCGCCACCGCTGACCCGTCGCTACCGCCGCGATCGCCCGCGGACACTCATTCCTGTACCGGCGGCACTACCGCGGGCGCAGGCGCCGCGGCGGGCGTCGGTGCCGCGACCGCTTGCTGGCTGCCGCGCAGCCCTGCAAGTTCCCCTGCCGGCCGCAGCTGCAGCAGCACCGACCAGTCCTGGCGGTTGAGGTCGCAGACGTGGCGGCTCTCGGGGGTGCAGTCCGGGTCGGCGGCGGTGCGCATGGGCAGCGCAGCAAAGCGCCCGCCGGGGCTGAGGGGCAGTTCGCGCATGGCGACGGTGTCGAACAGGTTGCCGCCGACCAGATGGGCGTACTGCACGCGCTCACGGATGGACGTGCCGACCACGATGTCGCAGTGCATGCCCAGGCCGGGCTCGTTGCCGCTGAGCACGTTGGCCAGTTCGCCGAATCCGTACACGCGGGAGCCGCCGCGCACGCTGCAGAGCATGTCGCCGACCGCGACCTTGCCCGACTCCGGGCTCGACACGCGGTAGGGGCTGAGGAAGGGTTCGCGGTAGGCGCGCCGCACATAGCCCAGGTGGCTTGCGGAGGTACCGAAGCCCGGCAGTCCCGCGCGCTGCATCACCCAGGACACGAACGCGGCCGACCACGGCGTGTCGACGACGAAGGCCCGGCACGACGGCTCGGGCAGGTCACCATAAGCACAGTCGCCGGCGCCCGCCTGCCACAGCAGTCCGCTGCCGCGCCAGTACTCGATCACCCGCTGCCAGGCCGGCTGTCCGTTGGCCAGCTGTGTCCGCTGCGCCTCGCGCACGCTCACTACGCCCACGCGTCCATCAGCCTCGATGAAGGGCCGGTACCAGATGCGGTGCTCTTCGCAGGCCGCGGCGGCGATCCGGCCCGGCACGTCGTCCGCGGCCGGCGTGGCCAGGCGCATGCAGGGATCCGAGGCCTGCGCCGGCAAGGACGGCAGCCCGCACAGCAACAGCAGCAGCAACAAGGCGATTCGCGGCAAGAGGTCACCTGCACCGGGTGGAAGGACGCCGTCCGGACCGTTCGCATGCTCCCCACCGGTCCCTGCGGCACCACCGACGCTAGCACAGGGTTGTGCAGGCGGCGTCGCCGCGCCGCTTTGGCTCAGCCCGCGCAGAACGCCGCGTAGTCGATATAGCCGGGGAAGGCCGCGCCCGGCGCGCACAGCGGGCAGTCGGGATCGGGCGCAAGCCGGGTTTCGCGGAAACGCATCGACAGCGCGTCGAAATGCAGCAGCCGCCCGCTCAGCGGTTCGCCCACATGCAGCAGCAGCTTGAGTGCCTCGGTCGCCTGCAGCATGCCGATCACGCCCGGCAGCACGCCCAGCACGCCGACCTCGCTGCAGTTGGGCGCGGATTCGGGCGGCGGCGGTTCCGGGAACAGGCAACGGTAGCAGGGCATGCGGCCGCGCTCGCGCCCTGCATCGAACACGCTCACCTGGCCTTCGAAACGATGCACGGCGCCGTACACCAGCGGCTTGCCAAGATGCACGCAGGCGTCGTTGAGCAGGTAGCGAACGGGGAAATTGTCGCCACCATCGACCACCACGTCGGCATCGCCGATCAACTGCTCGACGTTGCCCGCGTCCAGACGCGCGACCACCGGCTCGATTCCGATGCGCGGATTGAGCGCGGACAGCCGGGTCTGCGCCGACTCGACCTTGGCCACGCCGATGTCGGCATCGGTGTGCAGGATCTGGCGCTGCAGGTTGCTGCGGTCGACCACGTCGTCATCGACCAGCCGCAGTTGCCCCACCCCGGCCGCGGCCAGGTAGAAGGCGGCCGGCGAGCCCAGGCCGCCAGCGCCGACCACCACGACGCTGGCCGCCTCCAGCATGCGCTGCCCGCGCGCGCCGATCTCCGGCAGACGCAGGTGGCGCGAATAGCGCTCGTGGAAGTCCTGGTCGACGCTGCCCTCGGTCCGCGTCAGCGGAAGGCCGTCGGCCTGCCACATCAGGGTGCCGCCGCGCACCGAGAGCACGCGCTGGTAGCCGCGACGCAGCAAGGTGTCGGCCGCCAGCGCCGAGCGGCCGCCGCTCTGGCAGATCAGCAGGATCTCCGCGTCGGGTCCCGGCAGGTACTGGTGTGGCGCGGCTTCAAGCTCGGCGCGCGCGACGCCTACCGCGCCCTGGGCCATGCCCAGTTCGCGCTCGTGGTCTTCGCGCACGTCCACCAGCACCGCGCCCTGGGCAAGGCGGTAGCTGGCGTCGCGCGGGGTGATCTCCTTGGCCATGGGTTCGATTATCGCGCCGGGAAGGCTGAAGTGCCCGGACGGGGGTGATCGCTGTGTTCAGGCGATGCGCAGAGCGTTGCCGCAGGCCTCCCTGGAAGTGAAAAGCAGCGTCGCTCCGTTCCCCTTGCGGGAGCGCCGGGAGATCCAGGCCTCCTTGGTCAGTAGGGCACAACCTCGACCACGTCCCCGATGGCGTATTCCCGCTCCCCTTCCTCCATCACGATCAGTGCATCGGCATCGGCGGCCGCGCGCATGCGATGGGAGCCATCGGCCGGATCGGGCTGGATCCACAGCACGCCATCCTCGCCGGCCAGCAGCCGTCCGCGCAGGAATTCGCGGCGCTCGTGGCGCTTGCGCCAGGGCGAGGACAGGCGGGCACGCCAGGACTTGCGCGGCGCCCTGCCCTGCAGGCCGTCCAGCAGCGGCCGCGCAAACGCCAGGCAGGTGGCCAGCACCGAGACCGGATTGCCCGGCAGGCACAGGAACAGCGCCGGCCCCAGCGTGCCGCCATCGGCGAGCAACGCCGGCATGCCGGGTCGCATCATCACTTTCCAGAAATGCACGCGGCCGCGTCGCTGCAGCAGCGCCGGCAGCAGATCCTTCTCGCCGGCCGAGACGCCGCCGCAGGTCAGCACCAGGTCGAAGGCTTCCGCGGCATGGCGCAGGGCCGACTCGATCGCGGCCGGATCGTCCGGCAGCGTCGGCCAGGCCACCGGCTCCAGGCCCTCGCCGCGCAGCAGGCCCATCAGCAGTTCGCGGTTGGAGTTGTAGACCTGGCCATGCGCCAGCGGCATGCCGGGCTCGACCAGTTCGTCGCCGGTGGAGAACACCGCCACCGTCGGCCGCTGCGCGACCTCGAGCGTGTCGATACCCTGCGCCGCCAACAGCGCGACGCGCGCCGGTCCCAGCACCTCTCCCGCCAGGGCCAGCAGGTCGCCGGCGAGTACATCCTCGCCCCGGCGCCGCACGTTGCGGCCAGGCGGGACGGGTTCGAGGATGCGCACACGCTCCCCGTCGACCACGGTGCGCTCCTTCATCACCACCGTGTCCGCGCCCGGCGGCAGCGGCGCACCGGTGGTGATCCGCACGCACTCGCCGGGCCCGACCTCCAGCCCCGTGGCCGGGCCGGCAAACTGCTCGCCACGAAGCGCCAGCACCGTCTCGCCATCGGCGGCCAGGTCGGCGTGGCGCAGCGCGAAGCCGTCCATCGCCGAGTTGTCGAAGGCCGGCATCGCCATCGGCGCGACCACCTCGCCCGCGAGCACACGACCGTGCGACCGTGCGATGGCCACCCGCTCGATCGGCATGCGGCGCAGTTCCGCGACGCGGGCGATGATCGCGAGCGCCTCGGTGTAGCGGATGTGGCTGGGAAATCCTTCGTTGGCCATGGGTCAGTGCGTGTGGATACCGGCCGCGCGCAGGTCGTCCGGCGTGTTGAGGTTGCCGAAGCGTACCCCCGGGAAGTGGACGAGGGCCATGTCCAGCCGCAGCTGCAGCGACTGCACGGCCAGGCTGCCGTCGCGCAGTGCCGCGGCGACGGCCTCGCGCAGCGCGTTCACGCGCCACAGCGCGACCAGCGGCTGCAGGCCGGATTCGTCCTGCGCACGGGCGCCGTCGGCACCGGCAGCGGACACCAGGGTACGCAGCAGGCAGTCGTTGGCGTCGACCAGGTCGACCGGCAAGGTGTGCAGCCACGGCGTGCGGCAGGCTGCCGCAAGCGCATCCAGGCCACCCAGCGGACCCGCGTCTTCGATGCGATCGGGCACGGCATCGATCCCGGCCTGCGCATAGCGCGGCAGTTCGCGGTTCGCGCTCACCAGCACCGCCCCGGTTTCCGGGCCAAACCGCCGCGCCAGGCGCACGACCTGCGCGATGCCGTCGCGCTCCAGCCAGGCCTTGTCGCGACCGCCCAGGCGCGTGGCGCGCCCGCCGGCCAGGATGCCCAGGGTGATGTCCTCCCGCGCGATGGCGTCTGGACGACGGACCGTCACGCCAACGCCTACCTGCCGCGTTTGACGTGGCGGATCAGGCGCTTCTTCTTGGCGACCTGGCGTTCGCTGAGCACGTTCTTCTTGTCCTTGTACGGGTTATCGCCTTCCTTGAACACGAAGCGCACCGGCGTGCCGACCAGCTTGAAGCGCTTGCGGAAGAAGTTTTCCAGGTAGCGCGAATAGGTCGCCGGCAGCGATTTCAGGCGCGAGCCATGGACGATGAAGGTCGGCGGATTCTCGCCGCCCGGGTGTGCGAAGCGCAGCTTCGGCGCGTGCCCGCGCACCACCGGCGGCGGGCTGGTCTCGTAGGCGATCTCGAGCGCGCGGGTGACCTCGGAGGTGCTGAACTCGCGCGTGGCCGAGGCATGCGCGCGGTGGATCGCGCGGAACAGTTCGCGCAACCCCGAGCCATGCTTGGCGCTGATGCGCACCGATTCGGCCCAGGCCACGAAGGCCAGCTTGCGCGAGAGCAGCGATTCGGTCTGCTCACGCTGGTAGGTGCTCAGCCCGTCCCATTTGTTGACCGCGACCACCAGCGCGCGACCGGCATCGAGTACCGCGCCAAGCACGGCCGCGTCCTGGTCGGTCACGCCTTCGCTGGCGTCTATCATGATCACCGCGACCTGGCATTCCTCGATCGCCTGCAGCGTCTTGATGATCGAGAACTTCTCGACCACCTCGTCGACCCTGCCCTTGCGGCGCAGGCCTGCGGTATCGATCAGGCGATAGCTGCGGCCGTCGCGTTCCAGGTCGACCGCGATCGAGTCGCGGGTCGTGCCGGGCACGTCGGACGCGATCATGCGCTCCTCGCCGAGGATGCGGTTGACCAAGGTCGACTTGCCCACGTTGGGACGGCCGACAAAGGCGACGCGCACGCGGCCGGCGTCTTCGTCGGGTTCCTCGCTGTCCGCCGGCAGGCGTCCGAGCACTGTTTCGAGCAGTTCGTCGATGCCCTGGCGGTGGGCGGACGACACCGCGAAGCTGTCGGCGAAGCCGAAGCGCGAGAACTCGGCCAGCGCGGCGCGCGCGTCCAGGCCATCGGTCTTGTTCACCACCAGCAGCACCGGCCGCGCGGTCTTGCGCAGCCACTGCAGGATCTCGTCGTCCAGCGCGGACGCGCCCTCGCGTCCGTCCACCACGAACAGCACCAGGTCGGCCTCGGCGGCAGCCGCACGCGCCTGCCGGGCTGTCGCACCGGCCAGGCCTTCCTCACTGCCGGCAATGCCGCCGGTGTCGATGACCACGAACGGCCGCGCCTCGTCCAGGCGGCAGACGCCGTAATGGCGGTCGCGGGTGACGCCGGGCTGGTCGTGCACCAGCGCATCGCGGGTGCGTGTCAACGCATTGAACAGCGTCGACTTGCCGACATTGGGGCGGCCCACGAGGGCGACGGAGGAGAGCATGTTGAGCCGTTACAGAAGGAGCGGAATGGAAAGCCGGGGAGCCGCGATACAACGCGTGCCATCTTCGGCCAGTCGCCTGCGCGCCAGCGCGAGGGCGATCGGAGTGCAAAGCGTAACCCGCCCACGATTCCGGCGCAGCGCCAGCGCAGGCCGCACGGGCCGCCCGATGCGGCAGCAGCGCCGGCCGCAAGAGCGATCCGCCCGGGGCCTGCACCCGCCACGGCCAGGCGCCGTTGCGCGTGGCCCACCGGCGGATCATGGCGTGCAGGGGCGGTCAACCGCGACCGCAGCCTTCGATGGCGCCCGAAGGCGTCGTGCGGATTCGGGCGGAGGGCGGGGTGTGTGGCGCGGCAGTCCGGCGCTGACGCCGCCGTTGGCGGGACGCCCGCCCTGCCTCGCGCCTCAGCCGCGCCGGATCACTCGACGCGCCAGGCCGTCAGGTCGCCCTTCACGTTCTGCACCACCAGGATGCCGTCGGCCACCACGGGCGCGCCCTTGATGGCGGCACGGCCGGCGCGTTCGCGGGCGGCGAAGTCGCCGTTGTCCAGACGCAGCCAGTGCAGGTAGCCGTCCAGGTCGCCGACCACCGCATAGTCGCCGTGCACCGCGACTCCGCCGGCATTGCGTCGCGCCAGTCCCGCCTGTTCCCAGGCGGCGTTGCCGGAACTGCGGTCCAGACCCCAGACCGTCCCGTTGCGGTCGGCCACCAGGACCTTGTCGACCGACAGGCCGGGACGCGAGGAACCACCGCGCTCGCTGCCCCAGATCGGGCGGCCACTGGGCGCGTCGATGGCCACGGTCGACTGCTTGTAGCTGCTGGCATAGAGCACCGTGCCATCGAGCACCGGCGAGCCGTCGATGTCGGCCATGCGGTCGAGCTCGGTGCGGCCATCAGGCTGTGCGACCGGCAGGTCCCACATCTGGCGGCCATCGGACAGCGACAGCGCCGCCAGGGTGCCATCGTCGTTGCCGATGAACACCAGGCCCGGGCCAAGCACCGGACCGTCGTTGCCGCGCACGGTCAACGTCGGAAGCTCGCGCGTCCAGAACCAGCGGCGCTCGCCACTGGCCGCGTCGAATGCGCTCAGGCGGCCATCGTTGGAACGCACGAAGACCAGCCCCTGCCCGATCACGGGCGCGGCGATCACTTCGTTGGGCACCTTGGCCTGCCAGCGCTCGGCGCCGGTGGCCGCGTCCAGCGCCACCACCTCGCCGTCGAGGCTGCCGACCACGACCAGGCCATCCCCGGCGCCGGGACCACCGCTCAGGCGCAGGTCCGAATCGTAATGCCAGACCGACGCGCCACTCTGGAGGTCGAACGCGCGTACGCCACCCCGCACCGCCGCCGCATAGACGCGGCCGTCCGCGATCACCGGGCCCTGGCGCGCGCCAAGCTGGCCCTCACCTTTGCCGGCACTGGCCGACCACAGCCGCGACGCCGTGGCCGAAGGGGTGAACTCGACCAGCTCGGCCGGCTCGGCCGCACGCTTGGCGCGCGCCTTCTCGCCGTCGCCGCCAAACCAGCCCTTGATGGTGCCGCAGCCGGCAAGCATGGCGACACAGGCGATCAAAGCGATCGTGCGGCCACCGCGCGACCACGCGCGCGGCTGCGCGAGCGCTGGCGAATTGCGTTCCGGCTTCATCAGGATGGAGTCCCCGTCGTTTCCGGCGAGCCGCCGGTCTGCGTCAATTTCAGTTCAAGCAGCCTGCGCTGCGGTGCGGCCGGGTCCAGCTTGCGCAGCGCCTGCTCGTAATCCTGGCGGGCCTGGTCGATCTCGCCCTTGGCATGCCTTGCGTCGCCGCGGGTCTCGAGCGCGGCAGGGTCTTCGGCATCCGCAAGCAGCGTCAGCGCTTCGTCGGCCTTGTCCGTGTCGATCAGCAGGCGCGCAAGGCGATGCTGGATCACCGCGGCCAGTGCCGGCTCCTCGCTGGTGGCGGCTCGCAGGGTGGCGATCGCCTCGTCCTGCTTCCCGGCATCGACCTGGGCCTTGGCAAGGTCCAGCGCGACCAGCGGGGCATAGGTGGTGCCGGCCAGCGCGGCAGAAAGTTCCTTCGCCTTGTCCGGGTCGCCCGCTTCGAGGCTTTCGACCACGCTGCCGTAGGACTCGCCCAGGGCCACGCGCTTGTCGTGCGCCTCCTGGATCCACCAGCGGCCACCCCAGATCAGGGCCAGGCCGAGCGCGAGCCCGCCAATCAGACCCAGGCCGTTCTGCTTGAGCCAGCTGCGGACTCGTTCGCCTTGTTCATGCTCGTCGAGCAGTTCATCCAACGCCATCGTGTGCTGCCATGAAGTCCTGTCCGCGGCCGATGGCGGGACAAGCGGAGCGATCGGGAACGCCCGGCGTCTGGGCCGGGCGCGCGTTCCACCAGGTTGATGCGGCGCTAGTGGCCGGCAGGCTGGATGGAGCCGTCAGAGGATACCGTAAAGCGTGCGACGTTCGCTCGCTGGAAGTCGGCCAGATCCTGAATGTTGCCACCGCCGCGCACCTCGACCGCGTCGGCATTACCGAGCAGGACACGGCCGACTTCACCCTTGTCGTAGTCGCGACGTTCGCCGGCTTTGAGCAGGCCACGCTCGAGCGCCTGGCCGTCGGCGCCGAAGATCTCCACCCAGCTGTCCGCGGTGAACCGCAGCGACAGCGCGGGTGCGGTTTCGGCCGGCTTGGCCGCTCGCGGCGGCAGCGATGCCATCGAAGCCACCAGCGGGCGTGGGCCGTCGTCGACCGCCGTTGCGGGCGCGGGGCCAGCCGGAGCTGCGCCCGCACCCGGCGGCAGGTCGAGCGAGGCGTCGATGCGGATCTGCGAGTCCAGGTGCGAGCGCGTCGCCATCCACACCGGAACCGCGATCAGGGCAGTGATGACGATGTAGACCATGCGGCCCATCATCCGGTCCAGCGTGCGCCGCAGCGGCGGGGTGAAGGTGCGCGGCTGCAGTCGGGCCGGCTCGATCGGCACCGAGGCGGAGGCGGCGGGCAACTCCTCGTCGATGCGCACCCCGAGCAACCGCGCATAGCTGCGCAACTGCCCGCGGACGAACACCGGGGCATCGAGCCGGTCCCAGTTTCCCGATTCGAGCGATTCCACCACCCGTATCGGCATTTTCAGGCGCTGCGCCACGTCGGCGACCCCAAGGCCGGCAGCCTCGCGCGCCTGGCGCAAGCGTTCCCCGTGGCCGCGGTCGATCTGGCCAGCTATCTGGTCGGACGACGTCATGGTTGCGTACTGTCCCCTGGGATCGTGTTCCGTGCCTGCGGAAACTCCGTCCTCAGGCGCTGAACATAGCGAGTGGCGGCGATGGTGTCGCCGAGTTGTTCTTCAATCCGTGACGCCAGTTCGAGTGTAGCGGGTGTGACGGGGGCTGCTGCAAGCCTGCGCTCGGAAAAAGCGCGTGCCTCCAGATGCCGGCCTTCGCGGAAGGCGTGTTCCGCCATGGCTTCGAGGGCGACGGCGTTGGCTGGATCGAGCTCGAGCGCGGCGCGCAGGTCACGCTCCACCCGGCCATGTTCTCCCGCGCGCGCGGCGCAGGCGCCGGCGTTGGCCAGCGCGCCAGCCCTGTCGCGGTAGGCAGGGTCGCTCACCGCGTCGTCGAACCAGCGCAACGACTCCTGCGCGCGGTTGTTGCCGCACAGCCAGGCGCCGTAGTTGTTGTAGGTGGCGCCCGACGGGCCCAGCCGCGCGGCCTCGGCGTAATGAGTGCCGGCCAGCTCGGCCCGGCCCTGGCGGGTGGCCACCAGCGCCATCATCGTGTGTGGCTCGGGCAGCGAGGCATCCGCCTTCAGCGCAGCCCTGGCCGCAGCCGCAGCAGCGTCCAGTTCACCCGCACGCAGTTGCCGATCCGCGAGCGAGACCTGGAGCCGGGCCTGATTCCGCGCCTTGCTTTCCTTCGTTTCCTTGAAGGAGTACTCCTCGGCCACCCGCTCGGCGCCCCTGCGTTCGGCGCTGGGTTTGACGAAAGTGAGCCGGGAGCAGCCGCTGGCCAGCACGGCCACGGCCACCGCAAGCAGGCAGGACTCACGCAGTCGCATCACCTGCCCCGGCTTCGATCCGCTTGCGGAATTCCGCCTGCCGGCGGGTGCGGTCCATCACCTGGCCCTTGAGCTGGCCGCAGGCGGCGTCGATGTCGTCGCCGCGGGTACGGCGCACCGGCGCAATGCGGCCGGCTTCGTTGAGCAGTTTCTGGAAGCGGCGGATTGCCGTGTCGTCCGGACGCTGGAATCGCGTGCCCGGGAAAGGATTGAACGGGATCAGGTTGACCTTGGCCGCGTCCTTCATCTGCAGCCGGTTGTCGAAATCACGCATCAGCCGGACCAGCTCGCGCGCGTGCCCGGGTTGGTCGTTGACGTCCTTCATCAGCGTGTATTCGAAGGTCACCGAGGCGCCGCGCTTGCGCTGCGCGTAGCGGACGCAGGATTCCATCAGCACGGCGATGGGATACTTCTTGTTGAGCGGCACCAGCTCGGTGCGGAGCTCATCGTTGGGCGCATGCAGCGATACCGCCAGCGACACGTCGCTGACCTCGCCCAGCTTGTCGATCATCGGCACCACGCCGGCGGTCGACAGGGTCACGCGCTTGTTGGCCAGGCCGTAGCCAAGGTCGTCGCGCATCACGCTCATCGCGCGCACGACGTTGTCGAAGTTCATGAGCGGCTCGCCCATGCCCATCATCACCACGTTGGTCAGCTTGCGCTGCTTGTGCGGCACGTTGCCCAGGTGGCGCGCGGCCGTCCACACCTGGCCGATGATCTCGGCAGTGGACAGGTTGCGGTTGAAGCCCTGGGTCGCGGTGGAGCAGAACTGGCAGTTCAGCGCGCATCCGACCTGCGAGGACACGCACAGCGTGCCGCGCCCCTTGTCCGGGATGTAGACGGTCTCGATGGCATTGCTGCCGTCCATCGCCAGCAGCCACTTGTGGGTGCCGTCGGTGGAGGGTTTCTCGAACTGGACCTGCGGCACGCGCACTTCCGCATGCGCGTGCAGCTTGGCGCGCAGCGCCTTGCCCAGGTCGGTCATCTGCTCGAAATCGGTGACGTGCCGATGGTGGATCCACTTCATCACCTGGTGCGCGCGGAAACGCTTTTCGCCGAGCGTGTCGGCGAAAAAGTGCTCCAGCCCCTCGCGATCGAGGTCGAGCAGGTTCTGTCTGGCGGATGCTTCAGTCACGGAGTTTTTCAAGTTCAGGCAAGACGTTTGCCACGGATGGACGCGGATGACACGGATTGAATAGAGCAACAACGAAGGCGTTGCCGGCAACCACCGGCCCTGCGATATCCCTTGCCCTGCCCGCCTTCATCCGCGTCATCCGTGGCAACACAATCAACGCGCGTACACGTCCGTCGACGGGAAGAAGTACGCGATCTCGACCGCAGCGGTTTCGGCTGCGTCCGAGCCGTGCACGGCGTTGGCGTCGATGCTGTCGGCGAAGTCGGCGCGGATCGTGCCCGGCGCAGCGTCCTTCGGGTTGGTCGCGCCCATCAGGTCGCGGTTCTTGGCAATGGCGCCCTCGCCCTCGAGCACCTGGATCATCACCGGGCCGCTGATCATGAACTCGACCAGCGCGTTGAAGAACGGACGCTCGCGGTGCACCGCATAGAAGCCTTCGGCCTCCTTGCGCGACAGCTGCTTCATCCGCGAAGCAACCACCTTCAGGCCGCCCTTCTCGAAGCGGGAATAGATTTCGCCGATGACGTTCTTGGCAACGGCATCGGGCTTGATGATCGAAAGGGTGCGCTCCAGCGCCATTGGTGCTCTCCGGGCAGGGCCACTCGCTCGGGAGTGACCAGATTAACATGGGAAAACCCGCGTGTGGGCGCGGGTTTAGCCGACAAGGCTACGGTAATTCTAGCGGATTGCATGGCAACTGCGGCACCCCCGTTTGCACCCGGGCACCGACAGGCCTAAGATCAAACAAGCGTTTGATTGACACAGGTGACGGGTGACGGGCCAACAGTTCTCGACGAAGGAGCGGATCCTGGGTGCGGCCGAGGAACTGTTCGCCCTGCACGGCTTCTCCGGCACCTCCCTGAGACAGGTGACCGGACGGGCCGACGTCAACATCGCCGCGGTCAACTACCACTTCGGCAGCAAGGAAAACCTGGTCAACGAGGTCTTCCGCCGGCGCATGGACGCGATGAGCGGGCAACGCCTGGACCGCCTGCGGCTTGCACTGTCCGGCCACCCCGGCGAACTGGAGCCGATCCTGGCCGCTTTCGTCGAGCCTGCCCTGGACCTGGCCCAGGACCGCCACGGCGGCGCTTTCATCCGCGTGATCGCGCGGGCTTACGCCGAGAAGAACGAGGCTCTGCGCAAGTTCCTCTCCGACCAGTACGGTCACGTGCAGCGCGAGTTCGCCCGCGCCCTCGCCGATTGCGTGCCGCACCTCGACAAGGAACAGCTCTACTGGCGCCTGGATTTCCTTGGCGGTGCGTTGACCTATGCCATGGCCGATTTCGGCCTGATCAAGCGTCCGGCGGGAGTCAGCGAGGCCGACCACCGGCAGCACGCAGCGCACGAACTGATCCGATTCTCCGCCGCCGGCTTCAAGGCTTGAATTCGACGGATTTCCCTTATCCACCAAATGGATGCAGAACATGTCTGAGAAATTGCTTGTACGGCGTGCCGCGATCCTGGGCGCCGGCGTCATGGGCGCGCAGATTGCCGCGCACCTGACCAATGCGGGCGTCGATACCGTGCTGTTCGACCTGCCGGCCAAGGAAGGCGCCCCCGACGGCGTGGTCCTCAAGGCGATTGCCAACCTCGGCAAGCTCAGCCCCGCCCCGCTCGCCAGCCGGTCGCTGGCCGAGGCGATCACGCCGGCCAACTACGACACGGGCCTGGACCAGCTTCGGGACTGCGACCTGGTGATCGAGGCGATCGCCGAACGGATGGACTGGAAGCAGGACCTGTACCGCAAGATCGCCCCGTTCGTGCCCGCCCATGCGGTGCTGGCGAGCAACACCTCTGGCTTGGGAATCAACAAGTTGGCGGAAGTTCTTCCCGAGCAGCTTCGTCCGCGCTTCTGCGGCGTGCACTTCTTCAACCCGCCGCGCTACATGCACCTGGCCGAGCTGATCCCGGCCGCAACCACCGAAACGGCGGTGCTGGAAGGGCTGGAAGCTTTCCTCACCAGTACGCTCGGCAAGGGCGTGGTCTACGCCAAGGACACGCCGAACTTCATCGGCAACCGGATCGGCGTGTTCTCGATCCTGGCCACTGCGCACCACACCGGCGAGTTCGGGCTCGGCTTCGACGAGGTCGACGCGCTGACCGGCCCGCTGATCGGCCGCCCGAAGTCGGCGACCTATCGCACCTCGGACGTGGTCGGCCTGGACACGATGGCCCACGTCATCAAGACCATGGCCGACACCCTGCCCGATGACCCCTGGCACGGCTATTTCAAGTCGCCGAAGTGGCTGGAGGCGCTGGTCGGCAAGGGCGCGCTGGGCCAGAAGACCGGCGCCGGCGTGTTCCGCAAGGCCGGCAAGGACATCCTGGTCCTCGATCTCGAGAAACAGGACTACCGCCCCGCAGACCGCAAGGCCGCCGACGAGGTGGTCGAGATCCTCAAGACGAAGAATCCGGCGGAGAAGTTCCAGAAGCTGCGCGAGAGCCAGCACCCTCAGGCGCAGTTCCTGTGGGCCGTGTTCCGCGACCTGTTCCATTACAGCGCCTACCACCTGGCCGACATCGCCGAGACCGCGCGCGACGTGGACCTGGCCATCCGCTGGGGTTACGGCTGGTCGCTGGGCCCGTTCGAAACCTGGCAGGCCGCCGGGTGGAAGCAGGTGGCACAGTGGATCGCCGATGACATCGTGGCCGGCAAGGCCATGAGTGACGCACCCTTGCCCAACTGGGTGTTCGACGGCCGCGAGGGCGTGCATGGCGCCGAGGGCAGCTACAGCCCCGGCCAGGACGCGAAGCTGCCGCGTTCGGCGCTGGCCGTGTACAAGCGCCAGCGCTTCCCCGATCCGCTGCTGGGCGAGTCGTTCGCACAGGGCGAGACGGTGTTCGAGAACGACGGCGTGCGCCTGTGGACGGACGGCGACGACATCGGCGTGGTCAGCTTCAAGACCAAGCTGCACACGGTGTCCGACCAGGTGCTGGACGGGCTGCAGGAAGCGATCGGCATCGCCGAGAAGAAGTTCGCCGGCCTGGTGATCTGGCAACCGAAGGAGCCGTTCTCGGCCGGTGCCGACCTGGCCGGTGCGCTGGGCCTGCTGCAGGCCGGCAAGGTCGACGCGTTCGAGGCGATGGTGGCGAACTTCCAGGCCACCAGCCAGCGCATCAAGTATTCGCAGGTACCGGTGGTCGCAGCGGTGCGCGGGCTGGCGCTGGGCGGTGGCTGCGAGTTCCAGATGCACAGCGCCCGCACGGTCGCGCACCTGGAAAGCTATATCGGCCTGGTCGAGGCCGGCGTGGGCCTGCTGCCCGCCGGTGGCGGCCTCAAGGAGATCGCGGTACGCGCGTCTGAAGCGGCCGGCCCCGGCGGCGACGTGTTCGCCGAGCTGAAAAAGACCTTCGAAACCATCGCCATGGCCAAGGTGTCGACCTCGGCGATGGAGGCGAAGGAACTGGGCCTGATGCGCGGCGGCGACAAGATCGTCTTCAACGCCTACGAACTACTGCACATCGCCAGGGCCGAGGCCCGCGGACTGGCCGAGACCGGCTATCGCCCGCCCCTACCGGCACGCCGCATCCGGGTCGCCGGCGACGTCGGCATCGCCACCTTCCGCATGCTGCTGGTCAACATGCTCGAAGGGCGTTTCATCAGCCCCTACGACGACGAGATCGCCACCCGCATCGCCACCGTGCTGTGCGGCGGCGAGGTCGATCGCGGCGCCACCGTCGACGAAGAATGGTTGCTCAGGCTCGAGCGCCGCCACTTCGTCGAGCTGGCGCAGCAGGAGAAGACCCAGGCGCGCATCGGGCACATGCTCAAGACGGGCAAGCCCTTGAGGAATTGACCACCCTGCCGTCGTCCCCATGACCCCGACCCGGGGCTGCGCCCTGCATGGGACCCGCAGACCCGGGTTCCGGCCCCGGCGGCGCGACGGAACAGGACGCCATCGGCATCACGAATCGAGAACCGACATGAGCAAGCAAGTACAGGACGCCTACATCGTCGCCGCCACCCGCACCCCGGTTGGCAAGGCCCCGAAGGGCGTATTCCGCAACACCCGTCCCGACGACATGCTCGCCCACGTGCTCAAGGCCGTTGTAGCGCAGGCGCCGGGCATCGACCTCGGCCGCATCGACGACGCCATCATCGGCTGCGCCATGCCCGAGGGCGAGCAGGGCATGAACGTGGCGCGCATCGGCGTATTGCTGGCCGGCCTGCCCGATACCGTCGCCGCGCAGACCATCAACCGCTTCTGCTCCTCGGGCCTGCAGGCCGTGGCGCTGGCGGCCGACCAGATCCGCCTGGGCAACGCCGACCTGATGCTGGCCGGCGGCACAGAGTCGATGTCCATGGTGCCGATGATGGGCAACAAGGTCGCGCTGTCGCCGTCGGTGTTCCGCGACGACCACGTCGCCATCGCCTACGGCATGGGCATCACCGCCGAGAAGGTGGCCGAGGAATGGAAGGTGTCGCGCGAGGACCAGGACGCGTTCGCGCTCGCTTCCCACCGCAAGGCGCTGGCCGCGCAGGCCGCAGGCGAGTTCAACGACGAGATCTCGCCCTACGAGATCGTTTCGCACCTGCCCGACGTCGCCGGCAACACCATCCGGCTGAAGAAGCTGCTGGTGGAGCAGGACGAAGGCCCGCGCGCGGACACATCGATCGAGGGGCTGGCCAAGCTGCGAACGGTGTTCCGCAACGGCCAGTTCGGCGGCTCGGTCACCGCAGGCAACTCCTCGCAGATGAGCGATGGTGCGGGCGCCGTGCTGCTGGCTTCTGCGCAGGCGATCAAGGACTACGGCCTCACTCCCCTCGCCCGCTTCGTCAGCTTCTCGGTGGCCGGCGTACGGCCGGAAGTGATGGGCATCGGTCCGATCGCGGCGATTCCGAAGGCGCTCAGGCAGGCGGGCCTGACCAAGGACCAGTTGGACTGGATCGAGCTCAACGAGGCCTTCGCCGCGCAGGCGCTGGCGGTGATGCGTGATTCGGACCTGGACCCGGACAAGGTCAACCCGCTCGGCGGGGCGATCGCGCTGGGCCATCCGCTGGGTGCGACTGGCGCGGTCCGCACCGCGACCATCGTCCACGGCCTGCGTCGTCGCAAGCAGAAGTACGGCATGGTGACCATGTGCATCGGCACCGGCATGGGCGCGGCGGGGATCTTCGAAGCGCTCTGAGCGCGCACCTACGCGAAACGAAGAACGGCGCTTTCGGGCGCCGTTTTCTATCTTCTCCAACGAGCAGAAGCCCTCTTCCGGAGGGACGCCACGCCCTGTCGGCCCGGGGCTGCTTTTCCCTCGGCCAGGACTCCTGTCCTGACTCGGGCGCGCGCCATCCATGGCGCGCTTGTCGCAGCCCCCGGCCGCCAGGGCGCGGCTCACTGTTGCTTGTGCTGCGACGCTTCTGATGCAGTTGGCCATCGAAGCAACAACGCCGACGCGGCGTTGAGCGGTGTCGTGCCAGCGTCCATCCAGAACCGGAACGGGATTGCCCCGTCCAGGGACACCCGCCCATCAATCAGCTGATATCGGTCACACCCAGTTCGCGCAACGCGCTGGCCATGCTGTCGCGTGCCGCATCGCTGATCTTTTCGTGGTCGAGGGCAAAGCGGATCGTCGCCTCGACCAGGCCGATGTGGGTACCGCAGTCGAAACGGGTCCCGCGGAAGCGGTAGGCATCGACCTGCCGCTCGCCCAGCAGGCTGGCGATGGCATCGGTCAGCTGGATCTCCCCGCCCGCGCCGCGGCCGGTGTTCTCGAGGTGATCGAAGATCGCAGCCGGCAGGATGTAGCGGCCGACCACGGCCAGGGTGCTGGGCGCATCCTCGGGCTTCGGCTTCTCGACCATGCGGCGGATCGCACCGCTGCGCTCACGGAAATCCCCGGTTTCAACGATGCCGTAACTGCCGGTCTGGTCGGCCGGCACGTCCTGCACCGCGATCGCGCCGACGCCGTTGGCTTCGGCATGGTCGGCCATCTGCTTGAGCGCACCGTCGCCGTTGCGGTTCCAGATCAGGTCGTCCGGCAGCAGCACCGCAAACGGCTCATCGCCGATCACGGGCTTCGCGCACAGCACTGCATGCCCCAGGCCCAGCGCTTCGGCCTGGGTCACGAATACTGCGCGTACGCCTTTGGGCAGCACGTTGCGTACCAGCTCGAGCTGCTCGTGCTTGCCCGACTTCTCCAGCTTCTGCTCGAGTTCGTAGGCTTTGTCGAAATAGTCCGCGACCGCGTGCTTGTAGCGGTTGGTCACGAAGACGAGGGTGTCGCAGCCGGCCTCGATCGCCTCGTCGACGGCGTACTGGATCAGCGGCCGGTCGACGATCGGCAGCATTTCCTTGGGTACGGTCTTTGTCGCGGGAAGGAACCGCGTTCCCAGCCCGGCAACCGGAAACACGGCCTTACGAATGCGTTGCGTCATGTCTTGCGCGCCTGTCTTGCGGGGAACGCCACGACCGTGCCGGCCACCTCGCGCCCTGGCATGCCCCCGGCGGGCTGGAACTCGGGCAGCGCCTCGCGCAGCAACCTGGCCAGCAGGTCGATGTCGTAGGCGACCGACGCCTCGCGCAGGCCGACCAGCGCATGCTGGATCTTCTCGCGCGAGAACGGGCGCGCCTCCGCCTGCAGGATCTTGGGATGGACGGTTGGCCGGTAGCGTTCGTCTGCGTGGAACAGCGTTTCGTGAAGCTTCTCGCCCGGGCGCAGGCCGGTGTACACGATCGCGATGTCGCGCTCGGGCTGCTTGCCGGCCAGGCGGATCATCTGTTCGGCCAACAGGCGTATCGGCACCGGTTCGCCCATGTCGAGCGTATAGACCGCCTCGCGCGAACCGATCGCCACCGACTGCATGATCAGCTGGCAGGCTTCCGGGATGGTCATGAAGTAACGGGTGACTTCCGGATCGGTGACCGTCACCGGCCCCCCGCTGCGGATCTGCGCGCGGAACAGCGGCACCACGCTGCCGGCCGAGTCGAGCACGTTGCCGAAGCGGACGGTCACGAAGTGGGTCCCGTCTGGCTCGGCGACCGCCTGGCAGACCATCTCGGCGAGCCGCTTGGTCGCACCCAGCACGTTCACCGGGTCGACCGCCTTGTCGGTGGAGATCAGCACGAAGGTCCCGACCTTCGCCGCCGCCGACTCACGCGCCACCACTTCAGTGGCCAGCACGTTGTTGCGCACTGCCTCGCGCAGCTGACCCTCCAGCACGGGCACCTGCTTGTAGGCGGCGGCATGGAAGACCGCATCCGGATTGGACAGGCCCAGCGCGTGACGCATCACCGCCGGGTCGCCACAGTCACCGAGGACGGGAATGCACTGGATCTGCGGGAAGTCCCGGCGCAGACCGGCCTCGGCCTTGATCAGGGCGAGCTCGTCGATTTCGATCAGCGCGATCCGGCTGGCGCCGTGTCGGGCGCATTGCCGGCACAGCTCGCCGCCGATCGACCCGCCCGCGCCCGTCACCAGCACGCTGCGGCCACCAAGCCAGCCACGGATCGCCTTCCAGTCAGGCGTCACCGGCTGCCGGCCAAGCAGGTCCTCGATCGCGACTTCCTTCAGCTCGCCGGGCAGGGAGCGGCCCTCGAGCATGTCGTCAAGCCTGGGCACCGTCCGGAACGGCAGCCCGGTCTGCTCGCAGGCCGCTACCACGCGGCGCATCGTCGCCGCGTCGATCGAGGGCATGGCGATGACCAGCAGGCCGGCCGCGGTTTCCGGCGCGATCCTGGCGAGATCATCGATCTTGCCGAGCACCGGGATGCCCTGCATACGGCTGCCGCGCAGCTTGGCCGCATCGTCGAGGAAACCCACGGGGGCATAGGCGCCGGTGCGGCGCAGGTCGCGCACCAGCGTTTCACCGGCCTGGCCCGCACCCAGGATCAGCACGCGCAGCACGGCCTTGTCGGTCCGCGCGGTGCTGTGGTCCTTCCAGGCCCGGTACAGCAGCCTTGGCATGCCCAGCAGTGCGGTGAGCAGCAGCGGATACAGCAGCAACACCGAGCGCGGCACGTGGTGCAGGCGGTTGTAGACGAACAGCGCCAGCATGATCGCCATCAGGCCGATCACCGACGCCTTGAGGATATTGAGCAGGTCCGGCAGGCTCGCGAAGCGCCAGACCCCCCGGTACAGGCCGACCTGCCAGAACACCGCGCCCTGCGCTGCCAGCACCAGCAGGATTTCGGCTGCGGCCAGGCCCGGTGCCGCATTGAGTGGCTGCAGCGTATAGCGGAACTGGTGCAGTGCCAGCCAGCACAGCCAGACCATGCCCAGGTCGTGCACCACCACGGCGAGCCGCGGCATGGTCACGGTGACCCGGTCCTTCCAACTCTGCATGGTCAGGGTCTTCCTTTTCCGAAGGGGTCCGAACGCCTATCCATGGAACGATCGCGCAACAGCATCCATGCCACTCCCCCCGACGAAAGAAACGCCGCATACGAGAACATGATAAACGACCAGGGCGATGAACGCAGGGCAAACATGACCGCGCAAACCAGGACCGTCGCCAACGCATACGCCCCGGCGACACGGGCATGGCCACTTCGTCGTGCCCACGCCTGGTAGGCGTGGCGGGTGTGGGGTTCCCACCATCGCTCTCCACACAACATGCGCGAGAGCAGTGTCAATGTCGCGTCAAGAAGAAACGGTAGCAGCGGAAACAGCAACAGGATCCGTGTGCCCGGGTCGGCGTGCAGGGAGGAGACCGCCAGCAACGACGCCAGCGCATAGCCCAGCGCGCCGCTGCCGACATCGCCCATGAAGATCCGCGCGCGGGGGAAATTGAATGGCAGGAAGCCCGCCGTGCCCGCCGCCAGCGCCAGGCCCAGCCAGAGGACCGGCCCGTCTCCGGCGAACAGCGCGTAGACGGTCGCGACCAGCACGGCCTGGCTGGCCGCGATGCCGTTGATCCCATCCATGAAGTTCCAGACATTGGTCAACACCACCGCCGCGACGAAGGCGACGGTCAGGTCGAAGGGACTGCCGCCGGCCAACCACAGCGCCGTGCAGAGCAGGCCCGCGGCCAGCACGTGCACGCACAGCCGTAGCGTGGCCGACAGCGGACGGTGGTCGTCGATCCAGCCGATGCCCGCCACCAGCAAAAGCCCGGCGCCGGCCAGTGCCAGCTCCCGGATGCGGGCCGGCGACTGGGCGGCCAGCGCCACCAGCGCCACCAGCAGCACCAGCACGATCGCGATGCCGCCGCCGCGCGGGGTCGCCTCCTGGTGGCTGCGACGCGCACCCGGCTGGTCGATCAACTGCCGGCGCAGCGCGTAACGCCGCGCCAGCCAAGTGGCTGCAAAGCCCAGCACCAGTCCGGTGGACAACCAGAGCGCGAGCCCGGCCCAGTCCATGTCAGACCACTGCGTAGTTCAGCAGCGGCTTGATGGTCCCCCACTCCTTGCAACTCGGGCACTGCCAGTGGTGGCTGCGGGCACCGAAGCCGCAGCGATTGCAGCGATAGCTCGGGTTGCGCACCAGCAACTGCTCGGTGATCAGGCGCAGGTCCTGCAGGGTCGCGGAGAACCCTTCGTTCTCGGCGAGCGTGAGGTCGATCAGCGCCGCTTCGCCCCGGACCGAGGGACGGTCCTTGAGCTGCTGCGCCAGATAGGTGCGTGCGGCAGGCACGCCATCCTGCTCCTCCAGCAGGCGCGCCAGCGCCAGCACCGGCGCGATGCCGCGGTAGTGCTCACTCATCTCGGCCAGGAACTTGCGCGCTCCCGACGCGTCACCGACGCGTCCATATGCGGCCAGCAGCGCGGGCAGGACCTCGGGCAGGAAATCGGTGTCGTGGCGCGCGGCGCGTTCGTAGGCGCGGATTGCCGCCGCGTCGTTGCCGGCATCGGTCTCGAGGCGGCCCTCGAGGATGCCCGCCCGGACCGACTTCGAATCGGCAGCATACGCGCGCGCCACCGCGGCACGCGCGCCCTCGCCGTCCCCCGCCAGGCGCAGGCGGTCGGCGGATTCGCATTCGAAATGCGCGATCAGCTTGCCCATCGGCTCGCCGGTGGCCGCCTCGTAGCGGGTCGCGTTCTCGATCGCCTTGGCCCAGTCGCGCTCGGCCTGGTAGATGCCGATCAGGTGCTTGAGCGCCTGCGGCGCGCGCTGGTCGATCTTGGCCAGGTCGGTGAACACCACCTCGGCGCGATCGAGCAGGCCCGACTTCATGTAGTCCTCGCCCAGCGCCAGCAACGCCTGCACCTTCTGCGGGTCGCTCAGGTCCGCACGCTGCGCCAGGCCCTGGTGCAGGCGGATCGCGCGGTCGACCTCGCCGCGGCGACGGAACAGGTGTCCAAGCGCAAGCTGGGTTTCGAAGGTTTCCTTGTCGAGCTCTGCGATGTGCAGGAACAGCTCGATCGCCTTGTCCGGCTGCTCGTTGAGCAGGTAGTTGAGGCCGCGGAAGTAGGTGGTCGACAACCGGCTCACCTGGGTGTCGCTGTGGCGCTCACCGCCACGCCGTCCGATGACCCAGCCGCTGAGGGCGGCCAGCGGCAGCAGCAGGAAGAACCAGAACCACTCGGTGACGAAGGCCATGGCTCAGACTCCCATGTCGTAGGGGGGACGCGGCGCGTCATCGCGCCCGCGCTTGCGTTCAAGGTCCCGGCGCAGCGGCGCGATCACGCCAAGTGCCAGCGCAAGGCCGCCGAGGATGGCACCCAGCAGCAACGTCGCGAGCAGGACAACGCCCAGGCCCGCGTGCAGCACGGTGATCCCCAGGTCGAGGACGACGGCCTGCGGGTTGAGTGCGCCCAGGGCAATGCCCAGCGCGATGAAAACGATGGCGAAGAGGATCCGGAGCAGTCGCATGCGCTGCGGCCAGGCGCAGGGCGCCCTACTCCTCTGGCGGCAGCGGGACCACGGCAGTGACGCGCTCGCGCAGCTCCTTGCCGGGCTTGAAATGGGGAACGTGCTTGCCGGGCAGTGCCACGGCTTCGCCCGTCTTGGGATTGCGTCCGGTGCGCGGCGGCCTGAAATGCAGCGAGAAGCTGCCGAAGCCGCGGATCTCGATCCGTTCGCCGTTGGCGAGGGAGCCCGCCATCATCTCCAGCAGCGACTTCACCGCCATGTCGACGTCGTCGGCCTTCAGGTGCGCCTGGCGCTGGGTGAGGATCTCGATCAGTTCCGATTTGGTCATCGTCGACGCATCCGTGGGCAATCGGATGGATGGCCCGGCAATGCCGGGCCATCCGTCTTTCCAGCCGCCCGGCCTTGCGGCCGGACGACGCGGCTGACGCCGCAAGCCCGATCACTCGGACTTGTTCTCCAACTGCTCGCGCAGCAGCGCGCCCAGTTTGGTGGTACCGCTGGAAGCTTCGGCCGCGACCTTGTTGTACTCGGCCAGGGTCTCGGCCGCCTCGGCCTCGTCCTTGGCGCGGATCGACAGCTGCAGGGTGCGGCTCTTGCGGTCCTGGCCGGTGTACTTGGCCTCGATCGAATCGCCCACCTTCAGGTGCTGGCTGGCGTCGTCGACACGGACGTCGGCGACGTCGCGCGCGGCCACGTAGCCTTCCACGCCCTCGCCCAGGTCGATGACCGCACCCTTGGCGTCGACTTCCTTGACCGTACCGGTGACCTTGGAGCCACGCGGATGGTTAGCCAGGAACTGGCCGTAAGGATCCTGCTCGAGCTGCTTGACGCCCAGCGAGATGCGCTCGCGCTCCGGATCGACCGCCAGCACCACGGCTTCAAGGGTGTCGCCCTTCTTGAAGTTGCGCGCGATTTCCTCGCCGGTGGAGTTCCAGGTGATGTCCGACAGGTGGATCAGGCCGTCGATGCCGCCGTCCAGGCCGATGAAGATGCCGAAGTCGGTGATCGACTTGATCTGGCCGTCGACCTTGTCGCCCTTCTTGTGGATGGCCGCGAAGGTCTCCCACGGGTTGGACGTGACCTGCTTGATGCCCAGCGAGATGCGGCGACGCTCTTCGTCCACGTCCAGCACCATGACCTCGAGCTCGTCACCGACCTGCACCACCTTGGACGGATTGACGTTCTTGTTGGTCCAGTCCATCTCGGACACGTGCACCAGGCCTTCGACGCCCGGCTCGATCTCGACGAACGCGCCGTAATCGGTGACGTTGGAGACCTTGCCGAACACGCGGGTGTTGGACGGGTAGCGGCGGGCGATGTTGTCCCACGGATCCTCGCCCAGCTGCTTGAGGCCCAGGCTGACGCGGTTGCGCTCGCGGTCGTACTTGAGCACGCGCACGTCGAGCTCGGCGCCCACTTCCACCACTTCGGAGGGATGGCGCACGCGCTTCCAGGCCATGTCGGTGATGTGCAGCAGGCCGTCGATGCCGCCGAGGTCGACGAATGCGCCGTAGTCGGTGAGGTTCTTGACCACGCCCTTGAGCACGGCGCCCTCGACCAGCTTCTCCATCAGCGCCTCGCGCTCCTCGGAGTGCTCGCTCTCGACGACGGCACGGCGCGACACGACCACGTTGTTGCGCTTGCGGTCGAGCTTGATGAGCTTGAACTCGAGTTCCTTGCCCTCGAGGTACACCGGGTCGCGGACCGGACGCACGTCGACCAGCGAACCCGGCAGGAACGCGCGGACGTCCTTGATGTCGACGGTGAAGCCGCCCTTGACCTTGCCGCTGATGCGGCCAACGATGGTCTCGTTCTTCTCGAGCGCTTCTTCCAGCTCGTCCCACACCATGGCGCGCTTGGCCTTCTCGCGCGACAGCACGGTCTCGCCGAAGCCGTTCTCGAGCGAGTCGAGGGCGACCTTGACGACGTCGCCCTCGGCGACGTCGATCTCGCCGGCGTCGTTACGGAACTGTTCGATCGGCACGATGCCTTCGGACTTGAGGCCGGCATTGATGACGACCACGTCGGTGCGCACCTGGACCACGGTGCCGGTGACGATGGCGCCCGGCTTGAGCTTGGCCAGGTGCGACTGGCTGGCTTCGAACAGTTCTGCGAATGATTCGGTCATTTGGAAAATATCCGGTTGATGACACAGACCGCGTGCCGATGAAGGCCTGGCGGTCCACCCGTTTGTCGGCCTGCGCGGGATTGCGTGGGGCCGTGAGTGTGGTGGTGGATGGAACCGTGCGGGACATCCCGTACGGCGCTTGCTTGCCTGCCGGCGCAACCAACGACGACCGGCGCCCGATGGACCGACAGAAGCGGCTTACGGAACGACCAGCGCCAGCACGCGCCCGACGACCGCGTCGATGCCAAGGCCTGTGGTGTCGATGTGGACGGCACCGTCGGCCGGCCGCAGCGGCGCCACCGTGCGACTGGCGTCACGGGCGTCGCGCGCGAGGATCTCGCGCAGCAGACCGGCCATTGTGACCGAAACCCCCTTGTCCTTCAACTGTTTATAGCGCCTTTCCGCGCGTTCATCGGCGCTGGCCGTCAGGAACACCTTGAACGCCGCGTCAGGGAAGATGACCGTGCCCATGTCGCGGCCGTCCGTCACGAGGCCCGGCGCCACTCGGAACGCGCGCTGGCGGTCCATGAGCGCGGCACGCACCTCGGGGATGGCGGCGATCGCGGACGCCGCTGCGCCAGCCGTCTCGGTCCGCAGCTCGTCGCTGGCGTCATGACCATTGACCAGGACCCGCAGCTCGCCATCGGCCGCTTCGACGAAGTCGACCCGTGTATCAAAGGTGCAGCGGACCAGCGCCTCCGCGTCATCCAGGTCGACCCCTGCCCAGGCTGCGGCTACCCCGACGGCCCGGTACAGGGCGCCCGAATCGAGGTAGTTCCACCCCAGCTGCCGCGCCACGAGGCGGCTGATCGTGCCCTTGCCGGAGCCGGAAGGACCATCGATGGTGAGGACTGGAACGGAATCGGGCATGGGCCTGCAGTCGGGTCGGAGTGAAGCGGATTATCCCGCAGCGCGCCAAGGACAGGTCAACCGAAGGCGAACCAGGCGTCCGGGACCCCGCCGAAGACGGGAACCCAACCCCCACGCCGTCCTGCGTCGCCTGTCACGCGGACCGCCGACTCCTCCCACCCGGCGGGCTGGAATCCCGGCGCTTGATGATGTGCCCACCACACCGCTATAATGCGCGGCTTACTTTTTCAACCCCGTTTTCGAGGTTTCCCATGAAGGTCCTGTCCTCCCTGAAGTCGGCGAAGGCCCGTCACCGCGACTGCAAGGTCGTTCGTCGCCGTGGCAAGGTCTTCGTGATCTGCAAGTCGAACCCGCGTTTCAAGGCGCGCCAGCGCTGATCCGCGCGACCCGCCCGGCCACGGCCGGACGCAGGGTCTGCATGGTACGCAAACGGGCCGCAGCGATGCGGCCTTTTTGCGTGCCTGCGTTTTGCCGACAGGCTGGCGCGCCGCATCGTTGAGCGCGCACGGGCGCACGGCGCGGTGTCCATGAATCTGATACAACGCCCGGGCCAACACATCACGGCCTGCGGGCCAGAGGAGCCTTAGAAGATGCGCCTGACCTCCTGTCTTGCCCTGTCCGCCCTGCTCCTTTTCGCGGGCGCCGCCTCTGCCGACACCCTGCTGGTCGACCGCGCGCAGCACAAGGCGCACGTCGCCCTGCCCGAGCGCGGCCTCAGCACCGCGCAGGTGCAGGCCCGGTTCGGTGCACCCAGCGAACGCCTCGACCCGCGCGGTGGCCAGAAGAGCCAGTGGCCCACGATCAACCGCTGGGTCTACCCGCAGTTCACCGTGTACTTCGAGCGCGACCGCGTCATCGATGCGGTGCTCAACCAGGCCACCGCCAGCGAAACCGGCCCCAGGCCGGCGATTCGCTAGTCCCAAGCAGAGCCAGCCCTCCCCCAGATGACCCAGGCGACAGCGCGTTTCCCCGCGGAGTGGGAACCCCAGTCCGCGATCCTCGTCGCGTGGCCGAACGCCGACACCGACTGGGCCGAACGGCTCGGTGAGGTCGAGGACACCTACATCGCCCTGGTTGCGGCCATCACCCGCTTCCAGCCGGTGATCGTGTGCGTGGCCGACGCCGACGTGGAGGCCTATGCGCGCGCCCGCCTGTCCTCGGCACGCGTGCCGATGGATCGGGTGCGCTTTGTCGAAGTGCCCTATGACGACACCTGGCTGCGCGACTCGGGGCCGATCGCCCTGCGCCAGGGCGACGGCTTCCGGCTGCTGGACTTCCGCTTCACCGGCTGGGGCGGCAAGTTCGACGCCAGCCAGGACGACCAACTGGTCGAACGCCTGCATGGACTTGGAATCTTCTCGAACAGTTCCAGGCAATCCATTGATTTTGCTCTTGAAGGCGGCGCGATCGAAACCGATGGCGTGGGCACCTTGCTGACCACCTGGACCTGCCTGGGCGAGCGCCATCCCGGCGCGACCCGCGAGGATCTCGACCGCAAGCTCGGAGACTGGCTGGCGCAGGAACGGGTGCTGTGGCTTGAACACGGCCACCTGGAAGGCGACGACACCGACGCGCACATCGACACCCTCGCCCGCTTCGCCTCGCCCGACGCCATCGTCTACCAGGCCTGTGACGACCCGTCGGACAGTCATTACCCCGGCCTGCAGGCCATGGCTGGCGAACTCGCGGCCCTGCGCACGGTCGACGACAGGCCATATCGCCTGTTCCCGCTGCCCTGGCCGAGGCCTGTCCTCGATGAGGGCCGCCGGCTGGCCGCGTCCTACGCCAATTTCCTGATCATCAACGGCGCCGTGCTGATGCCCGCCTACGATGACCCGGCCGATGCCGACGCCGTCGTCGTACTGCAGCGGGCGTTCCCCGACCGCGAGATCGTGCCGGTGCCCTGCCGGTCGCTGATCTGGCAGAACGGCAGCCTGCACTGCGTGACCATGCAGTTGCCCGCCGGCCTGGTCGCCTGACGCAGGCAGGCACGTTCCCGAAGCGGACACGGGGCGGGCACTACAATGCCCGCATGAACAACAAGCGCACCCTTCCCGTTGCACTGATCCAGGAAAAGAACCACGGCGATGCCGGGGCCAACCTCTCGGTGATCTCCGAGCGCGTTGCCGAAGCCGCGAAGCAGGGCGCACGGCTGGTCCTGCTGCAGGAGCTGCACAACGGCTGCTACTTCTGCCAGCACGAATCGGTGGACGAGTTCGACCTGGCCGAGTCGATCCCGGGGCCCAGCACGGAGCGCCTGGGCACGCTGGCCCGGCAGCATGGCGTGGTGCTGGTGTCGTCGCTGTTCGAGCGCCGCGCCGCCGGGCTGTACCACAACACCGCGGTGGTGTTCGAGAAGGACGGATCGGTCGCGGGCAAGTACCGCAAGATGCACATCCCCGATGATCCGGGCTTCTACGAGAAGTTCTATTTCACCCCGGGCGACCTGGGCTTCACCCCGATCGACACCTCGGTCGGCCGGCTTGGCGTGCTGGTCTGCTGGGACCAGTGGTACCCCGAGGCCGCGCGCCTGATGGCGCTGGCCGGCGCCGAGCTGCTGCTCTATCCCACGGCGATCGGCTGGGACCCGGACGACGACCAGGCCGAAAAGAACCGCCAGCGCGACGCCTGGGTTTTGAGCCACCGCGGCCACGCGGTCGCCAATGGCCTGCCGGTGCTGTCCTGCAACCGCGTCGGCCATGAGCCCTCGCCGATGGGTGCCAGCGGCATCGACTTCTGGGGCAACAGCCACGTGCTGGGGCCACAGGGCGAGTTCATCGCCGAGGCCGGGGGCGATGCGGGCGTGCTGCTGGCCGAAGTGGACCTGCAGCGCAGCGAGCATGTGCGGCGCATCTGGCCGTTCCTGCGCGACCGCCGCATCGACGCCTACGACGGCCTGCTCAAGCGCTACATCGACTAGGCGTCGCACTGGACCGTCCAGCGTGGCGGGCCCTTGCATTAATACGAACGGTCGTGCTTTTATTGCGGCATGCGGATGACGTCGGCCTCCACCAAGGGTGCGAACACGCGTGAGGCGATCCTCGCGCGCGCCTATGCGCTGGCCTGCGTCAACGGGCTCGAGGGCCTGACCATCGGTGCCGTCGCCACGCAGGTCGGCATGTCGAAGAGCGGCGTGTTCGCGCACTTCGGCTCGCGCGAGGACCTGCAGCTGGCCACGCTCGACCTGGGCGGCGAGCTGTTCATCCAGGACGTGCTGGTGCCCGCGCTGAAGCAGGAGCGCGGGCTCGCGCGCCTGCGTGCGATCTTCGCCAACTGGGCCGAATGGGTCCGGCACGAGGAGGACGGAGGCTGCCTCTTCCTCGCCGCGGCGACCGAATACGACGACCGGCCCGGTGCCATCCGGGACTGCCTGCTGCGCCAGGAATGCGCCTGGCGGGAACAACTCGCACAGGCGGTGCGGCAGGCCGTCGCGACCGGTGAACTGGATGCGGATACCGAACCGGAACAGTTTGCGTTCGAGATGTACGCGCTCGCCCTCGTGATCCACCACGACGCGGGCCTGACCGGCTACGACCCCGCTGTCGCCCGTGGCGTCCGCGCCTTCGAGCGGTTGATCCGCAGCTACCAGTCTTCTCCTTCGCCCCGATAGAGGCTCCGCGAGGTTCGCTATGGATCCAGTGCGCGCAATAAATAGCACGATCGTTCGTGCAGGAATCGCAGATCCCGTCCCGACAACACATGGCGAGATGGAGAGCGACAGAGCGCGAGAGAGCGCGGCTCGCATCGCAGCCGCGGACTTGCCGGGCGACGCCCCGGCCGCCGTGGTGCCCCCCGAAGCGACCTGGCTCGACCGCGACTGGCGCTACAGGCTGCTCCGCGCCGGCATGCGCAGCCTGTCGCAACTGGCGCCCATGCGCGCGGTCGCCCTGTTCGAGCGGGTCTGGTTCACGCCGCCCAGGACGCGCCCCGGCATCGAAGGCCGGCGCTGGCTCGCGCGGGGCCAGCCGCTGCACGTGCGGGTGCACGGCCACGACCTGCGCGCCTGGTCGTGGGGCGACGGACCGGCGGTGCTGCTGGTCCACGGCTGGGGCGGCAACGCGGGACAGATGCACGCGATGGCCGGAGCACTGCTGCAACGCGGTATGCGCGTGGTGAGCTTCGATGCACCCGCACATGGCGCGTCCGGGCCCAGCCGCGTGGGCGGAAGTCGCGTCAGCATGATCGAAATCGCCGAAGCCCTGCGCATCGTCGCAGCGGCCGCCGGGCCACTGGTCGGCGTGATCGCCCACTCCGGAGGATGCACGGCGACCGCGCTGGCCCTGCGCGAGGGATGGAACGGCCCGCAGCGGATCGCCTTCATCGCACCTTTCGCGCTGCCCTCGATGGCGATCGAGCCGTTCGGTCGTGGCATCGGGGCAAGCGCCGCGGTGACGCGCGAATTCCGCGAGCGCGTCGAACGCCGGTTCGCGCGCCCCTGGACCGACTTCGACATACCGCCTTTGCCCGGCCTGCGCACGCTGCCACCGCTGTTGCTGGTCCACGACCACGAGGATCGAGAAGTCCCGTGGTTCCATGGCCAGGCGGTCGCAGAGGCCTGGCCTGGCGCGCGCCTGTTCGGTACCCGCGGCCTCGGGCATCGGCGCGTGCTGCGCGATGCGCGCGTACTTGCAGCGGTGGCGGAGTTCATGACACCGCTCTCCGTGGCCCATCCCCGAGCCACCCCGGCCAGCGCCCGCGCCGAACTCGACGAGGCGTTTGCCTCGTCCGGGATTGGCGGCGACTGGCACTGACCGCAACCCGCGGGACCGCCAGCCTGCACGCACCCGGCGCAGGCTGGCGCAGGCTTGAGGCGCGTTTCCTGCCGCACGCAGTGTCACTTCCCGGGGGAACAGCTTTTCCCGTCACGCGCGAAGCTCTACCCTGTCGCCTTCCGAAATCACGACGGCGCCGCAAGGCGCCGTCGTGTCGACGGCCCCCGTCCATGCCCGCGGACCTGTCCTTGAACGAACCTGCAAACCAGACTGCCGACTGGCGGTCGCAGCCCCACGCCATCGTCGAACGCGACGGCGTGCGCTACACCCTGCTCGGCACCGCGCATGTCTCGCACGCCAGCGTCGAAGCCGTCCGCGATGCCATCGCCAGCGGCGGGTTCGACACGGTCGCCGTCGAACTCGATGCACAGCGGCTGCAGGCGATCAGCGACCCCGATGCGCTGGCGCGGCTCGACCTGGTCAAGGTACTGCGCGAGGGCAAGACGCCGCTGTTCGCCGCCAACCTGGCCCTGGCCAGCTACCAGCGACGCCTGGCCGAACAGCTGGGCATCGAGCCGGGCGCCGAACTCAAGGCGGCCATCGACGATGCGCACGCGGCGGGATTGCCCACGCACCTCATCGACCGCGACGTCGGCCTGACCTTCCGGCGGGCGCTGCAGCGGTTGGGCTGGTGGCAGCGGGCCAAACTCGGCGCCGGCCTCGTCACCGGCCTGATCATCGACGAGGAGGTCGCCGAGCACGACATCGAGAAGCTCAAGCAGGGCGACATGCTGCAGGCCAGCTTCAGCGAGTTCGCCGAACAGACGCCCGAACTGTACGACGCGCTGATCGCCGAGCGCGACCGCTACATGGCCGCCCGACTGCGCGAAACCGCCGGTGGCGCGCGCGAGGTGCTGGCCGTGGTCGGCGCTGGACACCTCGAGGGCCTGACGCGGCACCTGCGCGAGGAACAGGCGACGCCCGCCGCGGTGACCGCATTGCTGGAGACGGTGAAGCCCAAGTCGAAGCTCCCGATCATGGAACTGTGCATCGGCGCCTTCCTGCTGGGCGGGTTCGCATGGGGCTTTGCGGCCGGCGGCTTCGACGTGGGGACCGACCTGCTTCTGTACTGGGTGCTGTGGACCGGTGGACTGGGCGCGCTCGGCTGCCTGATCGCAGGCGGGCATCCGTTGAGCATCCTCGGCGCCTTCCTGTCCTCGCCGTTCACCCCGCTGCATCCCGCGCTGGCGTCGGGCACGGTCAGCGCACTGATCGAGGCCTGGGTGCGCAAGCCCACCTATGCCGATTTCATGGCGCTGCGCGCGGACGTGAACAGCGTCCGCGGCTGGTGGCGCAACCGCGTGGCACGCGTGCTGGTGAATTTCTTCCTGACCTCGCTGGGCACCGCGATCGGCGTGTGGACCGGCGGCGCGAGGATGCTCGCGCGGCTGTTCGCCTGAGCCACCGGCTCAGAACAGCGTGAATGCACCGTTGGCGACGTTGTGTGCCAACACCGGCAGCAGCAGGCTGCCGGTGCGCGCCCGGAACCAGACCAGCAGCAGGGCCGGACCACCGGTCAGTGCCATCGCCATCGCATCGAACGACAGCCCGCCGTCGCGCCAGAACAGCGCATGGCCAAGGCCGAAGGCCACGCTCGACAGCACCCCGCCCCAACCGATCCCGGCGAACCGGTCGCGTCGGGCGCCGTCGAGCGCTTCGTTGAACGCCAGCAGCAACAGGCCGCGGTAGAACAGTTCTTCCTCTATGCCGGGCATGGTCCACTGGAACGCGATCGTGCCCAGATCGTCCGGACCGTCGCCGAAATACCAGGCCAGCGCGAAGATGCAGGCCGCGAGTCCCAGGAACACGTACCAGGCCGCGCGCGCGCCTGGCGCCTGCGCCAGGGTCACGCCGCAGCGGCGCGCGCCGAACCAGGGGAGCGCGGCCACCAGCAGCAGGCCTGCGCTCGCCATCAGCTTGCCCGTCCAGGCCCAGCCGCCCGGTACCAGGTTGGGCACCAGCCCATAGCCACGCAGCACCAGCGCGTCCCGCAGCAGCATCAGCAGCAGCGCCACAAGCAGCCAGCCGGAGCGCAGCCGGACGCCGGGCAGGAGCGCCACGAGGCCCGCGAGCGCGACCACGACCGCCATGTGGATGGAGATTTCGGTGAGTGCGGCCTGCATGCGTTCGCTCTCCGGACAGGATGTCCGCACTGCGGGGGGCTGGACAGATCGGGTGGGCGACGGCACGTCCCCTCGCAGGTCCCATCGCCGCGCCGGTCAGGGCGCGCCCCCCACCCACCCGCAAGCGGATTGTCGAACCCCACGCGCGGCGGAGGCCGCCGCGCGATGCCTCAGCCTTCCTGCGCCAGCGCCGGCGACGTCCCTTCCGTGGGCGCCTCGCGCACACCTCGCGCGCGGCGCACCAGGCGCGCGGTGCCGTTGCGCAGATCATCGAGCAGCGCGTAGATCGTCGGCAGGAACAGCAGGCTGACCACCGTCGAGAATGCCAATCCACCGGCGATCGCCCGCGCCATCGGGTGGTAGGGCGGCATGCCCTGCGGGGTATCCGTGTTGAGCGCGATGGGGATCATCGCCAGGACTGCCGTGCCCATCGTCATCATGATCGGGCGCAGGCGCTCGCGGCTGCCCTCCACCAGCGCATCGGTGCGGGCCATGCCGCGCCGGCGCAGGTTGTTGATGTGCTCGATCATGACGATGCCGTTGTTCACCACCACGCCCATCAGCACCAGGATGCCGATCACCGCCATGATGTTCATCTCGGTGCCGGTGATCCAGAACAGCCAGTACACGCCGAAGATCGAGAACAGGACGCAGGACATGATCGCGGTCGGGAACAGCAGCGACTCGAACACCGCCGCCATGATCACCAGCATCAGCACCAGCGCGATCACGATCGCCTGCAGCATCTGGTCCATGCCGTCGAAGTTGATGTTGAAGCCCATGCCGCTGAAGGTGTAGCCGTAGCCGGGCGGGAACTGCATGCCGTCCAGCGTCGTTTCCACCGCCTTGCGCGCGTCTTCCATCGACACGCCCTGCGCCACTCCGGCCTCGATCCTGAGGATGGTCTGGCGGTTCATGCGCTGGATCGAGGTCGAGGCCGGGTTGACCGCGACATCCACCATCGCCAGCAGCGGCACTTCGGTTCCACCGGGGGCGCGGATCATGAATGTGGCCAGGTCCTCGAAGCCGTAGTTTTCCGAGCCCGCGAAGCGCACGTTGACCGGGATCTCGACGTCGTCGCGGTGGAAATCACGCATCGACGATCCGCGCAGCGCCATGCCGACGAACTGCGCCACTTCCTGCGCACTGAAGCCATAGGCCGCGGCGCGCTCGCGGTCCACACGCACCGACAGTTCGGTATTGGCATCGCCGGTATCCACGCGCGCATCGCGAAGCGCCGGGTTGCGGTCGAGCATCGGCACGATGTCGGCGGCCAGTTCCTCCAACACCTGGGTCGAATCGCCGATGAGGCTGAAGCGCAGGCCCTCGCCTTCGCTGCCCATGCCGCCGGGCCAGCCGATCCCAGTGGTGGCCCGCGCCGATTTCGGCAGGCCTTCGCGCACCTTCTCCTCGATCTGCTTGGTCAGCTCGCGGTCCTTGATATCCAGGAACAGGCGCGTGAACGCCCAGCCCTGCTCGCTGTAGCGGCTGTAGACCTTGTCGATGTGGAAGCGCTCGCGGTTGGCGTTGACGAAGTCCTCGACACGCGCCACCTCGCGCCCCATTTCCTCCTTGGAGTAGGCGCCCTTCCACTGGTAGTAGATGTTGATCGAGCTGTCGTCGCCATCATCGCCGCCGCCCTTGGTGTTCATCATCGGGTAGACGCTGATCAGCGAGATGGCGAGGATGCCCGCCACGCTCCAGCCGCGACGCTCGAGCGTCCAGCGCAGCAGCCGTGCGTAACGTCGCTGCATGCCGTTGATCAACGGCGACTTCAGCGCCGGCGGGGTCTTCATCCGCGCCGAGAGCATCGGAATCAGGCTCACCGCCACCAGCCACGAGGCCAGCAGCGAGACCGAGATCGTCACCGCGAGCTGCGAGAGGTAGATGGTGATGATGTTGTTCTCGCCGAACAGCATCGGCAGGAACACCACGCAGTGGCACAGCGTGCCGGCCGACAGCGCGATGGCCACGTGGCGCGTGCCGATGATCGAGGACAGCGTCGGCTGGTCGGGATATTTTTCCCGCTCCTGGTAGATGCTCTCCACCACCACCACGGCGTTGTCCACCAGCATGCCGACCGCCAGCAGCAGGCCCATCATCGACAGGATGTTGAGGGTGATGCCGGCGAAGTACATGAACCCCAGGGTCATGATGAAGCAGATCGGGATGGCGGCGGTCACCATCAGCGTCGACGGCCAGTGCCGCAGGAATGCGTACAGCACGATCACCGACAGCGCCAGACCGATGCCGCCGGCCTCGGCCAGCGCCAGCAGCGAACCGGTCACCGCCTCGCCCTGGTCGTCGGTGACCTCGATCTCGACACCGCGCATGGCCGGGTCGCCTTCAAGCGCCGCCACCTCGGCACGCACTGCGCGTGACAGGTCGACGAGGTTGGCGGAGCGCTCCTTGTAGACGTCCACCGCGACGCTGGGCCTGCCCTCGAGCTGGCGCACGTAGTCCATGCGCTGGGGCTGCAGCTCGACCGTGGCCACGTCCGACAGTCGCGTACCGCGGTTGCCGATCGGCAGGTCCCGCAGCGCCTGCAGCTCCTGCAGCTCGCCGCGCGGCTGCACCCGCAGGCGCTGGCCGTCCTGGGTGATCTGCCCCGCCGACACCGAGAAGTTGGCCGCCTGCAGCCGCTGCACGAGTTCGTTGAGCGCCACGCCGTGCGCGCTCAGCCGGTCCTTGTCGAGCGCGACCAGCACCTCCTGCCGCGCCACGCCCTCCACCTCCACCCGCGCCACGCCGGGCAGGCGCTCCAGCCGCTGCTTGATGCTGCGTTCGATCAGGTCCGCACGCGCGGTCAGGTCGTCGTCGCTGGTCAGCCGCAGGCTCATCGCCTCACGGTCGCTGGTGCTCCAGCGCTGCACGTAGTAGCGGCGGAAATCATCGGGCAACTCGTCGCGCACCGCGTCGATGCGCTCGCGCGCCTCAGAGGCGGCGATGGCGATGTCGCGGCTCCAGTCGCTGAACTCGACCTGGATCTGCCCGCCCTCGGCGTTGGCGCGCGAGTTCATCGACTTGATGCCCGACATCGTCGCCAGCGCTTCCTCCACCGGCCGCACGACGTTGCGTTCGACCTCCTCGGGGGTGGAACCCGGGTACGGCAGCGAGACGAAGAAGAACGGGATCGTCGCCTCCGGCTCGGCCTCCAGCGGCAGTCGGGACGAAGCGATCAGGCCAATCGCCACCATCGAGACGAACAGCATGATGGTGGTGACCGGACGGCGGATGGAAAGCTCGGTGATGTTCATCGGCTCAGCTCCGCGCGCCCGGGCCATCCAGCGTGTCCTGCTCGTGCGCCAGTACCTGCGCAACCTGCTGCGCGGTTGCCTGCACGCGGCGGCCGCGCTCCGCGTAATAGCCGTCGGGCTTGCGGTCGAGCAGGTCGTACACCACCGGAATCACCAGCAGGGTCAGCAGGGTCGAAACCAGCAGGCCGCCGATCACGGTGATCGCCATCGGCGAGCGCACCTCGGCGCCTTCGCCGAAGGCCAGCGCCAGCGGCATGAAGCCGAACACCGCGGTGAGCATGGTCATCATGATCGGGCGCAGGCGCGAGCGTGCTCCTTCCACCAGCGCCTCGCGCTTGGCCATGCCGGCCTCGCGCAGCTGGTTGACCTTGTCGACCAGGATGATCGCGTTCTTGACCACCAGGCCGACCAGCAGGATCAGACCGATGAACACCACCACCGAGATCGGAGAGCGGGTCAGCAGCAGCGCCGCGATCGCGCCGACCATCGCCAGCGGGATGGTGAACAGGATCACGAACGGGTGCAGCAGCGACTCGAACTGCGAGGCCATGACCAGGTAGACCAGGAACACCGCCAGCGCGAACGCGAACAGCAGCGAACGCACCGACTCGCCCAGCTCTTCGCCCTGGCCGCCGATGCGCATGTCGACCTCGGCGCCCAGCGGGTTGGCCGCGACCAGCTGCTGCACCTCGGTGATCGCGGCGCCCAGGTCGATATCGCGCAGGTTGGCCGAGACCAGGGCCACGCGTCGCTGGTCTGCACGATGGATCTCGCTCGGTCCGGTGGTCGAGACCACGTCGGCCACCGACCCCAGTTCCACCGGCGCGCCCGACCCCGGATTGATGATCAGGCGGCGGATGTCGTCCACCGACGAGCGCTCCGATTCCGCCACCCGCACCAGCACGTCGATCTTGCGATCGCGGAAGCTGTAGCGCGTGGCGACGTTGCCGCGCACCTTGTTGACGACCGCATCGGCGATCTGGCGCGAGGTCAGGCCCAGGGCGGCGGCGCGGTCGTGGTCGAACACGATCTGGATCTCGGGGTAGCCCTGCTCCACCGTCGACTTGACGTCGGCATAGTGCGGGTTCTCGCGCAGCAGACCGGCCAGGCGCACGCCCGCCACGCGGATCGCCTCCAGGTCGCTGCCTTCGATCTCGATCTCAAGCGGCGGCGACAATGCGAACAGCTCGGGCCGCGCGAAGTCCACCTGCGCGGCCGGGTGCTCGGCCATGGTGTCGCGCAGGCGGTCGATGAGCACCTGCTCGCGCGAGGTGTCGTCCATCACCACCGACAGCTTGCCGATGTTCTCGCCGCTCTCGGTCGGGCTTGCGTCCAGGCGTGTGCCGGTGCCGGACACGCCGTACAGCAGGCGCACGCCCTCCTCGCCCGCATGCTTGCGCTGCACCTCGCGGATCAGCGCATCGGTCTGCGCCAGCGGCGTGCCCGGAGGCAGCTTGGCGGTCATCTCGAAGCGGTCCTGGGCCAGCTGCGGGATCAGGTCCATGCCCATGAACGGCAGCACCGCCAGGGTCAGCGCGAACGCAAGCACCGACCCGGCAAGGACCGGGAACGGCCTGGCCAGCGCGCGCGGCAGCATCCGCAGGTAGGCGGCCTCGGCGCGGTTGTAGGGCGCCATCGCGATGTCGCTGGCCTTGCCCATCACCGGCGCCACCACCCTGACCAGCCCGCGCCACAGGCGCACGACCAGCCAGACGATGCCGAAACCGGTGCCGCGCACGCCCGCGCCGATACCGCGGCCTGTCGCCGCCACCGGCTTCTGCCAACGGCTGTCCGGACGCCACTGCGGATGCGGCTCCTCTCCGGGGAACCCCATCGGCGCGCGTCCCTTGAGCGAGCTCAGCATCGGGATCAGGGTCATCGACACCAGCAGCGACACCGCGATCGCGATCGACACGGTCAGCGCCTGGTCGCGGAACAACTGTCCCGCGATGCCCTCGACGAACACCAGCGGCAGGAACACCGCGATCGTGGTGAGCGTGGACGCCACCACCGCCATGAACACCTCGCGCGTGCCCGAGATCGCCGCCTCCAGGATGCCCAGGCCGCGCTCGCGCGCCTTGGCCACCGACTCGAGCACCACGATCGAATCGTCCACCACCAGGCCTGTCGCCAGCGCCAGGCCGCCGAGCGACATCAGGTTGAGGCTCAGCCCGAGCTGGCCCATGAAGAAGAACGTGGTGATGATCGAGATCGGCAGCGACAACGAGATGACGAAGGTGCTCCAGCCATCGCGCAGGAACAGGAAGATGAGCAGCACGGCCAGCAGTCCGCCGAGCACCGCGTCGAACTTGAGGTCGCTGATCGCGTGGCGGATGAATACCGACTGGTCCTCGACCACGGTGAGTTCGATGTCGCCCGGCAGCTCTTCGCGCACCTGCTTCAGCCGCGCCTCCAGCGCATCTGCGGTGGACACGGTGTTGGCGTCGCCTTCCTTGTAGACGGCCAGCTCGACCGCCTCGTTGCCGGCGGCGCGGATCACCGCCTCGCGCTCGCTGTAGCCTTGGCGCACCACGGCTACGTCCTTCAGCCGCACCGGCGAAGCGCCGCCGCCACCGCCGGCATCGCTGCGCAGCGCGGCGATCACGTTGGGATCGCGACTGCCCAGGATCGCGGTCATCAGCTGCCGGTTCTCGCCGGTCGACGCCGTCGAGGACCCACCTCCGGCCGGATTGAGCAGCATCTCGCCCATCTGCTCGACGGTGGAGAACTGGTTGACCGTGCGCACCAGGTAGCGCTGCGAACCTTCCTCCAGGCGCCCGCCCGACAGGTTGACGTTCTCCTGCTGCAGGCGCTGGATCACCGTATCGAGCGGAATGCCGAGCTGCGCCAGCCTGCGCTGGTCGATCTCGACCTGGATCTCGTCCTCAAGACCGCCGCCGACCTTGACCGCGGCCACGCCCGCCACCGGCTCGAGCTTGCGCTTGAGATCGTCGTCGGCGTAGCGGCGCAGTTCCATCAACCGGCGCACGGCTTCGCCCTCGCTGGTTTCGGCCTCCTTCGACGACAGCGCCAGGCGCATGATCGGCTGGGTGGACGGATTGAAACGCAGCAGCACTGGCGGCTTGGCCTCCAGCGGCAGCTGCAGCGTCTCCATCTTGTCGCGCACATCCAGGCCGGCCTGCTCCATGTCCGTGCCCCAGGCGAACTCGAGCACGACATCGCTCTGCCCGGTGCGCGAGATCGACTTGAGCTTGCGCAGGCCCTTGACCACGCCCAGCGCTTCCTCGGCCGGCTGCGAGATCAGGGTCTCGACCTCGGTCGGCGCGGCGCCCTCGTAGTCGGTGCGCACGGTGAGCGTGGGATAGCTCAGGTCCGGCAACAGCTCGACCTTGAGCCCCGACAGCGAGATCAGGCCGAACAGCACCAGGGTCAGCGTCATCATCGCGATGGTGACGCGGCGCCGGGTGGAGAACTCGACGATGTCGAAGCCGCCCGTGCCCGGCGGCATATCGTGCGGAGCCATCAGTCGGCCGCCCGCTTTCCGGCCTCGGCCGTTTCCGCCTTGGTGTCCGCCTTGGTGTCCGCCGTGGCCTCGGCCTTGGCCGCGACCGCGTCACCCAGCACCTGCACCGCGGTACCTTCGCGCAGCGCCGCCTTGCCGGCGACGACCACCGCATCGCCCTCGGCCAGGCCCTTGCGCACCTCGACCCAGCCACCATCGGAATAACCCAGTTCCAGCGCAACACGCGAGGCCTTGCCCTCGCGGACCGCGAAGACCGCCGGTTCGCCGCCGTCCTCGAGCAGTGCGCGGCGCGGCACGACCAGTGCGTCCTCGCGCTGGTCGTAGCGGATCGCCAGGCGGCTGAACATGCCGGCCTGCAGTTCGCCGTCGCCGTCGAACCCGGCCACCACGCGGAACGTGCCGCTGCCGGTATCCACCACCGGCGCCACGCGGTCGACGGTGCCCGCGAAGCGCCGTCCCGGCAGCGCGTCCACGGTCAGGTCGACCGCCTGGCCCGGGCGCAGCTTGGCGATCTCGCGCTCGGGCACGTTGAGCGTGGCCTCCAGGCGCGCGGTATCGACGATGCGGAAGATCGGCGAATTGATCTGCACGAAGTTGCCCGGCTTGATGTCGCGCGAGGCGATCACGCCGGAGATCGGCGCGACCACGTTGGAGTAGGACAGCTCGAGGTTGGCCAGCCGGTTCACCGCGCGCGCGTTCTCCAGGTCGTAGCGCAACTGGTCCAGATCGTTGGCGCTCACCATCTGCTGCGCCTCCAGTTGCTGGGCGCGCTTGAAGTTGGCCTCCAGCTTGCGTGCCTGGGCCGAACTCTGCGCGGCCTGCAGGCGCGCACGGTCCGGATCCAGGCGCACCAGCACCTGGCCGGCGCGAACGGTCTGGCCTTCCTCCACCAGGACCTCCAGCGCCACGCCCGAGGTCTTGGCCACCACCTGGGCCTCGGCACGCGGCTCGAGCGTGGCGGTATTGCCATAGCTCGCCGCAATCGCGCGACGGGCGACCTTCTCCACCTCGACCGGGATCGCCTCGGGGCCCTTGTCCTCACCGGGCTTGGCCTGTGCATCGCCGCCGCCCCCGCACCCGGCAAGCATCAGCGAGATGGACAGCGTGGCGATCGCCAGGACGGGGCGAAGCCCTTGGAAAGCGTGGTTGGTGCGCATGGACGGACGGAACCCCTATGGTGTTGTAGCAAGGTATATCACCCGATACGCGGGCAACATCCGCCGAAGGTCATGGTGACTCCCGGCGGCAGCACGGACTTGACGCAGCTGAGGATGCTGGCGTGACCGGCGTGGTTGCACGCACCTGCGACTCGCCACGTCCGCCCTCCGTCGGCGACCCGCCGCGCGGCGCGAACGCGCCACGCATCGAGGCGCACCGGACCCGTGCCATCCAACGCAGCGAGGCGTTCTACAGCAAACGCGTCGATCAACCCAGCCCGGCAACCCGCCTCAATCCGTCTCTTTGCACGCGCAAGCGACGTCGGCCTGTCGGCATCTTCCTTAACAGTCCGTGGAGCGCAAGCTATACTGCCGCGATTGCGCGACGGCCCGGGTCGTCGCCATCCGGTCCACCCAGCCAACAGCCACAGGATTGCGGAACACTCCATGACGCGACCGTTGACGATCGCCGCCAGCCTCGCCGCCGTGCTCGCGCTGGCCTCGCTGCCGCACAGCGCCCCGGCGCAGGAAGCCACCCCGAGCACGGCGCAGGCCGCCCCGGCCGACACCGACACCGCCGCTGCCCAGGATCCGGCACCCGCCGCCCCGGCGCAGCCCGTGGCCGCCACCCAGGTCGCCCTGGTCGGCAGTGCCGACAGCGGCCGGCAGCTGACCTATACCTGCCTGGGCTGCCACGGCATCGATGGATACCGCAACGTGTATCCGACCTACCACGTGCCCAAGATCGGCGGGCAGTCGGCGGTCTATCTCACCAATGCACTGACCGAATACCGGAGGGGCACCCGCAAGCATCCGACCATGGAAGCGCAGGCGCAGAGCTTTTCCGACCAGGACATCGCCGACATCGCCGCCTTCCTGTCGGAGCTGACCCCATGATCCGCCTCTCCTCCGCCGGCCGCGCCGGCCGCATCGCCCTGCCCCTGCTGTTCGCGCTCGCGCTCGCCGCCTGTGGTGGCGCTGCGGGCGATGGCAACCAGATGTCCTCCTCCGCCGGCCTGCCCGATGGCCGCCTGGCCGAGGGCGAGGCCCAGGCCAGCGTCAAGGGTCAAGCGACCGGCCAGTCCTGCGTCGACTGCCACGGCGCAGACGGCAACCAGCCGCTGGACGACACTTATCCCAAGCTTGGCGGCCAGTACTACGACTACCTCGAGCATGCGCTCGTCCAGTACCGGGACGGCCGTCGCGAACATGCACTGATGTCGCAGCAGGCGGCCAGCCTGACCGACCAGCAGATCGCCGACCTCGCGACCTACTTCGCGTCCCAGCCTTCGCAACTGCGCAACCTGCACGGCGCGCACTGAACCACGCCACCCAGGCTTGACGAAAAAGCCCGCGAATCGCGGGCTTTTTCATGCCTGCGAGATCCGCATCCTCCGCTCCCTGGAAGCGACGCCCCGCAAGGGTGCGACGACTAGCCTCCCGGCGGGCGCAGGCTTTCCTGGTCCTGCTGCAGCTCGGGCTTGAACGGGACATCCGGCGGCTTGCGGGCCTCGGCCTCGATGTCGAGCATGTTGGGATCGTTGATGCCGCAGGCGCCGCCGAGCATCAGCATGGCCACCGTGCACCTGATCCGCTTGCCGGTGCCGGGGATCGGGATCAGCACCTCCTTGATGCTGCGCCGGACCCACTCTTCCAGCAGGTTCTCGTGCGGTACCCAGAAGCGGTCGAATGCGGTCGGCTCGTAGCCGATCGGCGGTCGCTTGAGCCAGGTGCCCATGCGATCGATCTTCTCGTAGTCCTCGGTGATCGTGCCTGGTGGCAGTCCGCCGCCGACGCCACCGGCGTTGCCGGCCAGGCGCGGGCTGCCATCGGCATTGAACAGCCCGGAAGGGCTTCCGGCCTGCCCGCCTGGCACGTTGCGATCCGAATCGCCCCAGTCGTCGCCGCGTCGCGGTGATGGCAGGCCACCGGGCGGCGCCTGGGGGGAGGCGCCGGCGCCGGACGTGGCGGCCGTCGAGGACGCACCCTGCCCCGCGTCACGCGCGCCGCCGGCCGATGCCGCATTCGCCGCCGACTGCCCGCTCGCAGCCGGCGGACCCTGCGCGCTGCCGCGATCGGACGCGGCTTCGGCACTGCCGCTTCCCTGCGCAGGCGCCTGCAGCTCGATCTCGCGCTGGGCAATGGCGGGCCCGTCGCGCCGGACTTCGGGTGCGGCCGGCGCGGGCCGCGGCGCGCGCAGCACCACTTCGGCGACCGGCGCGGGCAGGTCGCGCTCGACGATCTCGATCTCCGGCTGGCGCACGTCCGGCACGTCGATCTCGCGGGGTGGCAGCGGCTGGACCTGCGGCGCCGTGACCAGCGGCACCTCGACCACGCGCAGATCAGGCGCCGGTGCGCTCAGTTCGGGCGTGGCCAGGGCAGGCGTCGGCGGCAGATCGATGCGCGGCGGCACCAGCACGAAATCGGAGTCGGGCTGCGCTGTCTCGGTGACCTCAAGCGGCTGCACGGCGACCGTTGGCGGCACCTCCTCCGCCGGTGCCTGGGTCTCGGCGACAGAAGGCGGCGGCAACGGCGCCGAGGCCTGTGGCGCGCTCGCGGCCGGCGCAGGCGCTGCGGCGGCCGGACTCGCGGCCAGCTCCGGCACGGGTTCCTGGGCCAGCTGTTCGCCGCCGCCCTCGTCCTGCGGCGTGCCCTCGCCGATGAACTCCACCTGGGTGATGTTCTCGCCGAGGCGCTCGGCCTCCTCCTCGCCCGGGTAGGTCGCCACCATCAGCAGCACCATCAACTGCAGCCACAGGACGTGCAGCAGCAGCGACAGCGACAGCGACGCCACGCGGGTGCGCCGGTCGGGCGCGGGCTGTTCGCGCCAGTCATAGCGCCACAGGCGGATGAAGGCCTGCCAGCCGTTGAGCTGGCGGTAGCCGGTGGGGTACACCGGCTCGCGCACCAGCAGCACCGCGACCACCGCGTCCACCGCGCGGGCGCCCCGGCGCGGCCGCACCGGATCCTCGGCGAACCATTCGTCCCACCCGGGCGGAAACTCCCCGGCTGGCCGCAGCGGCCGGATCGAGCGTCCCTTGCGCAGCCTGCGCTGGATCGCCTCGAGCAGATCGCTGGACGAAAACACGCGGCGCGCGATCCGTCAGCCCGCGTCGCGCGGCATGTACGGGGCCGTGCCCGTGTCGTGGTCGGTGGCGTCGCGCACTGCGGTCACGCCCGGCACCTTGTCCATCAGGGTGCGCTCGATCCCGTTCTTGAGCGTGACGTCCACCATCCCGCAGCCGTGGCAACCGCCGCCGAAGCGCAGCACGACCACACCCTCGGCGGTGACTTCCTGCAGCGAGACGTGGCCACGGTGCGAGGCCAGCTGCGGATTGATCTCCGATTCGATCAGCCAGCGCACCTGCTCGACCATCGTGGCCGATTCGGGCGGCGCCTGGCCCTTGATCTTCGGTGCGCGGATCTGCAGTTGCCCGCCGGTGGCACGCGCTTCGTAGTCGATGCGCGCGCCATCGAGGAACGGCGCGCTTCCGGCATCGAGCCACAAGGTGAAGCCTTCGCAGTCGATCGCCCACTCGTCGCCGTGAAGATCGCCGGGCTCGGCGAACTCCAGCTGCACATCGGCCTTGGGCGTGCCCGCATGCACGGCTGCCAGCCGCACGCCGAGGCCGGGCAGCGCCTCGCGTTCGATCAGCTTGCGGAAATGCGTCTGGGCGCTGTCTGTAATATCGATCATGGTCGTGTCCGTCTTTGCACGTATTCTAGGCCGTGCCCCGCAGCTTGGCCCCCCGCCGCGCCACAGGCCGGGCCTTTGCACAAGATCCGTTCATTCCCCACGCGCCCCCTACAGGAGATTCCGCCATGTCGGACCTCATCCCGCTTGCCCAGGCCCACTGTATCCCGCGTCGCGGCGTGGAACACCAGCTCGGCGAGGCCCGCGTCCGCGAGCTGCTCCCACAGGTGCCCGGCTGGGAGCTGGTCGAGGACGGGCGCGCGCTGACCCGCACCTTCCGCTTCGACGATTACCACCGCACGATGGCCTACGTGAACGCGCTGGCCCACGTGGCCCATCGAGAAGACCACCACCCGGACCTTGGCGTGCACTACAACCGCTGCGTGGTGCGCTTTTCCACCCACGACGTCGGCGGGCTGAGCGAGAACGACTTCATCTGCGCGGCCAAGGCAAGCGCACTGGCCGAGTAGGCATGACGTTCCGATACGCGTAGCCCGGATAAGGCCGCAGCCCGCATCCGGGGTTGCATCTCATATGCGACGATCCCCGGGTGCGCTGCGCTTACCCGGGCTACGAGTGGGGCGTGAGCTCTCCTGCAGGCGCGGCTTAAGCCGCGATGACGAGGCATCGATGTCCCGGTCGCCCGATCGCGGCTGAAGCCGCTCCTACAGCGGGTGTCGGACCTGGCCTTCGCCGCTCACCACGAAGCGTTCGATCGTGAGCGCCTCCAGCCCCATCGGCCCGTAGGCGTGCAGGCGCGTGGTGGAGATGCCGATCTCGGCGCCGAGGCCCAGTTCGCCGCCGTCGCTGAAGCGCGAGGATGCGTTGACCATCACCACCGCCGAGCGCAGCGCCTCGACGAAGCGGCGCGCGCGGCTGGCGTCGCGGGTCGCGATCACTTCGGTATGGTCGGAACCGTGCTGGCGGATGTGCGCGATCGCGGCGTCGAGCGAATCGACTACGCGCAGGTTGAGGACCAGGTCGAGGTGCTCGGTATCGAAGTCGGCACTGGTTGCCGGCACCATGCCGTCGGCATGCGCGCGCGACGCGTCGTCGCCACGCAGTTCCACGCCATGCCCGCGCAGCGCCTGCGCGGCGCGCGGCAGGAATGCGCCTGCGACGTCGGCATGCACCAGCAGGGTCTCGATGGCATTGCAGGCACTGGGACGCGAGACCTTGCCGTCCACCAGCAGGCGCAGCGCAAGGTCCTGGTCCACGTCGGCATCCACGTAGAGATGGCAGACGCCCTTGTAGTGCTTGATCACCGGCACGCGCGCGTGCTCGGTCACGAAGCGGATCAGGCCCTCGCCGCCGCGCGGGATGGCCAGATCCACGATGTCGCTGAGCTGCAACAGCGCCAGCATGGTCTCGCGCCGCAGGTCCTCGACCAGGATCAACGCGGCGGCGGGGATGCCGGCCGCTTCGAGCGCGCGATGCAGGCTGGCGGCGATCGCGGTGTTGGAGGCGATCGCCTCGCTGCCGCCGCGCAGGATGACGCCGTTGCCGGCCTTGAGGCACAGCGCGGCGGCATCGGCAGTCACGTTGGGCCGCGCCTCGTAGATCATCGCCACCACGCCCAGCGGCATGCGCACGCGCTCGACGGAAATCCCGTTGGGGCGCACCTCGCGGCGCGTCACCTGCCCGACCGGGTCGGGCAGGTCCGCCACTTCGCGCAGCGCCGCGGCAATGCCGGCGACACGCGCCTGGTCCAGGCGCAGCCGGTCCAGCATGGCCGTGCCCACGCCCTTTTCCCCGGCCGCGGCAAGATCCAGCGCATTGGCCTGCAGGATGCCTGCGACGTCGGCTTCGAGCGCATCGGCCATCGCCCGCAGCATCGCGTCCTTGTCCGCAGTCGGCAGCACGGCGAGCGCCTGCGCGGCATCACGACACTGGAGGGCGAGCTGGCGGATGTCGGTCATGTGCGTGGTCGAATGTCGGTGTGCGGGCAAAGTGGTGCGCGATTGGCAAGTGATGGTAATGCAGCGCGACGGCGGTTCGCCCGAAGGTTTCGGTCGCAACATGGGCTGCTCTCCCGGACTCGCCGCAATTCTGTAGGAGCGGCTTCAGCCGCGATAATCGTCACCGGTGCATCAGACTCCGATCGCGGCTGAAGCCGCTCCTACAAACGCGATCGGGCAACGGAGACCCTCTACACCAGCATCAGGTCGTCGCGATGGATCACGGTGCCGCCGTAGCTGTAACCGAGCGCGGCTTCGATCTCGCGCGAATGGCGGCGGGCGATGCGGCGGATGTCCGCGGCCGAATACTGGCTCACGCCGCGTGCGACGCGCCGACTGCCAGTCTCGTCGCGCAGCAGCACCTCGACCATGTCGCCGCGGCGGAACTCGCCCTCCGCGGTCAGCACGCCGCCGGGCAGCAGCGAGGCACCCTTCTCCACCAGCGCATTTGCCGCGCCTGCGTCGACGATGATGCCGCCCGGTTCGGCCGGGGCGTTCTGCAGCCAGTGCTTGCGCACGGCCACGCGGCTGCGCAGGGCATGGATGCGGGTGCCGCGCAGGCTGTCGCGCGCCAGGCCTTCGAGCACGTCGGCGCGGGTGCCGTTGAACAGCACCGTGGAGACGCCGGCGGCCGCGGCGCGCTGCGCCGCTTCGAGCTTGGTGCGCATGCCGCCGGTGCCGACCTCGCTACCCGAGCCGCCAGCGGCAGCAAGCAGCGCAGGCGTCAACTGCGATACCACTTCGATCGGCTTCGCATCCGGATTGCGGCGCGGATCGGCGTCGTACAGGCCGTCGATGTCGGTGGCGATGAACAGCACGTCCGCGTCGACCAGCGCCGCCACGATCGCGGCCAGGTTGTCGTTGTCGCCGAGTTTGAGCTCGTCGACCGATACCGTGTCGTTCTCGTTGACCACCGGCACCGCGCGGTGGCGCAGCAACGCCGAGAGCGTGGCGCGCGCGTTGAGGTAACGGCGACGGTTGCGCAGGTCGTCGTGGGTCAGCAGCACCTGCGCCACGTGGCGGTCGAGCAGGCCCTGCCAGAAGCCGATCAGGCGCGCCTGCCCCAGTGCGGCCAGCGCCTGGCGCTCGGCCATCTCGGCGCCGTCCTGCGGCTGTTCGCGCAGGATCGCGCGTCCGGCCGCGACCGCACCGGACGACACCACCACCACCTGCCGACCGGCCTGGTGGCAGGCGATCACGAAGCCCGCGATGGCCTGCGCATAGCCTGTCGACAGCCCGCCGCCGTTGGCGGCAAGCAGGCTGCTCCCGACCTTCAGCACCGCGCGCCGCCATGGCGGCAGGCGCTGTTCGGAGAAGGCGGACATGGTCACGGGCTCAGCGCGCCAGCCACTCGTGCACGACGATGTCCGACGCACCGTGCACGGCCAGCGGGTCGCGCGCGACGATCGCCTTTGCGTCATCCAGGCTGTCGACGCCGTGCAGCAGGTAGGCGCCGCCGCTGCGGTCGGAAAATCCGCCGTTCAATTCGAGCAGCCCATCGGCGCGCAGTCCGTCGAGAAAGGCGATGTGCGGCGCGACCAGGCGCTCGTCGAAACCGGGGCGGCGCATCAACAGCACCAGGTAGCGGGTTGCCGGCGTGCTCACAAGGCCTCCCAGCGCGCAAGCAGCGCATCCAGCCGCAGGTCGGCGGCCGCACCGGGCGACGTCCGTGCCGCGAGGCTGCCTTCAGGCGAGCGTCCCTGCCCTGCACTGTCGGCGCTCGCGGCCGCGGCCCGGTAGGCATCGCGGAACGGCACACCGGCGATGGCGGCCTCCACCGCGACGTCGGTGGCGTACATGCCCGAGTCGATCGCAGAGCGGAGGCGATCCTCGCGCCACTCGAGGTTGGCCAGCAGCGCCGGCAGCAGCTGCAGCGCGGCCATGCCGCGGCCGAAGCCGTGGAAGATCGCGCCCTTGGACGCCTGCAGGTCGCGGTGGTAGCCCGAGGGCAGCGACAGCAGCTGCTCGATCTCGGTACGCGCGGCGGCCACGCTGGCGTGGGTGGCACGCATCAGCTCGATCACGTCCGGGTTGCGCTTGTTGGGCATGATCGAACTGCCGGTGGTGTACTGCGCCGGCAGCGCCACGAAGCCGAACTCGGCGCTGGTGAACAGCGACAGGTCCCAGGCGATGCGGCGCAGGTCCAGCGTCGCCCCGCCGAGCGCTTCCAGCGCGGCCAGCTCGAACTTGCCGCGCGAGAGCTGCGCGTAGATCGGGGAGACCTGCATGCGCGCGAAATCCAGCGCGCGGGTGGTGTGCTCGCGGTCGAGCCTGAGGTTGACGCCGTAGCCGGCCGCGGTGCCGAGCGGGTTGGCGTCGACCAGTCGAAGGGTGTCCGCCGCGCGGATCGCATTGTCGATGAAGGCCTCGGCCCAGCCTGCCCACCACATGCCGGCCGACGACACCACGGCGCGCTGGATATGGGTGTAGCCCGGCAGCGGCAGGTCGCGTTCGGCGTGCGCGCGGTCGAGCGCGACTTTCGCGGTCTCCCGCGACAGCGCAGCCACGCGCGCCAGCTTCTCCTTCAGCCACAGGCGCGTGGCGACCAGCACCTGGTCGTTGCGGCTGCGGCCGGTGTGGATCTTGCGGCCGGCATCGCCGAGGCGTTCGGTCAGGCGCGCCTCGATCGCGGAGTGCCCGTCCTCGAACCTCTCGTCGAGCACGAAGCCGCCAGCGCGGAAATCCTCGCCCAGCTGCACCAGTTCGCGCTTGAGTCCAGCCAGCTCATCGTCCGACAGGATGCCGATGCGCTGCAGCCCTTCGGCATGGGCGGCGCTGGCCTGGATGTCGTGCAGGAAGAATTCGCGGTCCAGCACCACGTCGTCGCCGGCCAGGAAACGCTGGATGTCCGCATCCACCGCCACGCCCGGCTTCTGCCACAGCAGTCCGCTCATCGTCCATCCTCCACCGGAAGCAGTGCATCGCCGGGCACGCCGGCCAGTTCGTCGAAACCCAGTGCCAGGTTGAGGTTCTGCAGCGCCTGGGTCGCCGCGCCCTTGAGCAGGTTGTCGAGCGTGGCCACCACGACCACGCGCTTGCCGCCCGGCGCCACGGTGAAGCCGCCGATCTCCACCCCGTGGCAGCCGGCGATGCGGCTGACCCAGGGGGCGTCATCGAGCACGCGCAGCAGCGGCTCGCCGGCGTAGTGTTCGCGGTACAGGGCGCGTACCTGTTCGACCGCCAGCGGCTGCTGCAGCCACAGGTTGATCGTCATCGTGATGCCGCGGAAATGCGGCGCCACGTGCGGCATGAACTCCACCGGCACGCCCAGGCGCGCCGACACCTCGCGCTCGTGCATGTGATCGGCAAGCGCGTACGGCATCAGGTTGTCGCGCAGCAGCTCGACATTGTTCTTGTCCGACGGCGTGGTACCCGCGCCGGAGTAGCCCGACACGCCGAAACACTGCGGCGGGCCGGCCAGCCGGTCACGCAGCGGCGTGATCGCCAGCTGCATCGCGGTGGCGTAGCAGCCCGGGTTGCTGATCCGTGACTGGCCTGCGCCGCGTGCACGGGTCAGTTCCGGCAGGCCGTAGTACCAGGCCTCGTCGAAGCGGTAGTCGGCGGACAGGTCGACGATCACGGTGTCCGGCCTGGCGGTGTCCAGCGCGGCGACGAAGGGAGCCGCCTTGCCGTTGGGCAGGGCCAGGACCACCGCGTCCGCAGCCTTGGCCGCCACCGCATCCGCGGCCAGGCTTTCGAAGCGCAGCTCGCCGGCATAGCCGGGGTTGTGGTCGGCCACGCGCTGGCCATCGAGCTCGCGCGAGGACACGAATGCCAGCTCGAAGCCCGGGTGGGCCTGGATCATCCGGATCAGCTCGCTGCCGGTGTGGCCACGCGCGCCGACGATGCCGAGGGACACGGGAGATCTGCTCATTGGCGGGATTCCAGACGGTATTGCAGGTTGCTGCGTACGGCCGGCCACTCCGTATCGAGGATGGAGAACACCACGGTATCGCGCAGGGAGCCATCGGCATGCCGCTTGGCGTTACGCAGCACGCCGTCCTGCTTCGCACCCAGGCGGGCGATGGCCGCGCGCGAGGTGTGGTTGAACCAGCTGGTCTCGAAGCTCACGTTGGCGCAGCCCAGGGTTTCGAAGGCGTGCCGCAGCAGCATCAGCTTGCACTCGGTATTCAGGCCGGTGCGCTGCACGCGCGGCGTGTACCAGGTGTAGCCGAGCAGCAGCTTCGGCACCTCCGGCTCCAGCGCGTAGAAGCGGGTCGTGCCGACGACGGCGCCACCGGCATCGCGGACGGCGAAGGCCAGCACGCGTCCTTCTGAATGCGCCGCGAGCGCCGCATCGACGTAGTCGCCCACCCGCTCCGGCGCCGGGACGTTGGTGTACCACAGGCGTTCCAGCCCGCTGCCTTCCACCGCGGCGCGGAGCCCATCCACATGCGCCGTGGCGAGCGGCTCGAGCACCGCATGGCGGCCGGACAGCCGCGGCACCGTGCGCCATGCAGGCGGGAGCGAGGCAGTGGCCATGTCAGTCGAGCAGCGTCGGCGCGCGCGTGGCGCAGTGGGCCACGCAACGTTCGATTTCGGCGAAGCCATCGAGGCCATACCAGAACACCTTCCACTTCTCCTGCTTGAGGCAACCGTCGGATTCGGCGTAGTAGAAGATGTTGATCTGGTTGTTGTGGCGCGAACGCCAGAACAGCCGCGGTGTCTCGTCGCGCATCACGTTCCAGACCGCGCGGCCGAGGCCCTCGCCCTGCGCGTCGTCGAGTACGGCGAACTTGTCCAGGTAGGTCGCTTCGCCGCCGTCGGTCAGCACCACCGCGGCGCGGTAGTTCTCGCTGACGTAGGCGCGCAGCAGCGGGGTGCGCTCGAAATAGTCGGGCACCAGGCGGCGGCCGAAGCTGGACTCGATGAGTTCGCGCAGGCGATCCAGGTCGAACTCGGCCCACGAGGTTCCGCGCAGCACCTTCTCGCCGCGGCGGACCAGCGTTCCGGAACCGCGGTGCGTGAACAGTTCCTTGGCCAGGTCGGCCGGCCGCGTGATCGACACCGAGGATTCGAGTGGCAGGTGGTCGAGCAGATCCTTGATCTGCTCGATCTTCACCTTCATGCCGCCGTTGATCCATGGCTGCTGCATCAGGTGCTCGTACTCGCTCGACAGGTTGATCGAGTCGATCACGCTGCCGTCGGCATCGAGCAGACCACCGGTGCCGGTCAGGAAGATGATCTTGTAGGGCTGCAGCACGCGCACAAGTTCGCTGGCGGCGAAGTCGGCATTGATGTTGAGGATCTGCCCGCCGGGGGTTTCGCCGAGGCTGGCGATCACCGGGATCGAGGTGGCCTGCAGGCTGGCTTCGATCGGCGCCAGATTGACCCGGCGCACCTCGCCCACCAGCCCGTAGGTGGACTGGTCGAGGTAGTCCGATTCGAACACCCCGCCGGTGATCGAGGTGGCGCGCACGCCGTTCTGCTGCAGCGCTTCGACCAGGGCCAGGTTGGAGGTCTGGAACACCCGGCGCACGATCGCCAGCGCTTCGGGCGAGGTCACGCGCAGGCCGTTCACCGTCTGCTTCTCGATGCCGGCGGCGGACAGCTCGGCATCCAGCTGCGGCCCGGCGCCGTGCAGCACGATCGGGGTCAAGCCGACTTCCTGCAGGAACGCCAGCGACGAGGTCAGCGCTTCCAGGTCGTCGCGCAGCACCGCGCCGCCGACCTTCACCACGGCGAAGCGCTTGGCGTCGATCTGCGAGAACCGCTTCAGGTACTGGCTGATCTCCTTCGCGCTGGCCATGCTCGAAAGCAGGCGCACGATGGTCTGGCGGGTCTGGCGGTTGGCTTGGATGTTCATGCGCTCAGGATGTCGCGGACGATGCCGCCGTAGCGTTGCAGTTGTTCGAGCGAAACCCACTCGTCGGCGGTGTGCGCCTGGGCGATGGCGCCGGGGCCGAACACAAGGGCGGTCATCCCGGCCTGGGAGAACAGCGAAGCCTCGGTCCAGAAGTCCACCGCGTTGCCGATCGGCAGGCCGAGATCGTCCGCGAGGTCGCGTGCGGCGAGGCGGCGCTCCTCCGCCGCGCCGATATCGCCCGACGGCAGCGAAGGGCCGCGGAATGTTTCCTCGTAGGTTTCCAGGCCTTCGGGCGCGGCGAACTCGCGGAAGGCCGCATGCAGCTGTTCGATGTCATGCGAGGGCAGCGGACGGAACCCGAAGCGCACCTCCGCCGCCGGCGCGATCACGTTGGCCTTGATGCCACCCTCGATGCGGCCGATGTTGAAGCGCAGCCCGGTCAGCCCGCCGAAACGCCGATGCGACTCCATGCCGACGAAATCGAGCGCACGGCTGCTCCAGCGCACCGCGTGGTGCACGGCGCTCGCCTCGAGCGCGGCCGTGCTCGAGGCATGCCCCGCCCTGCCGTGGAACCCCAGACGCACCGCACTGATGCCGCGGTGCGCCAGCACCGCCTCGCACTCCGTCGGCTCGGCCACGACCACGTCGCGAAAGCCGTGGTCGCGCGCCAGGAACGCGGCGATGCAGCGCGCATCGTTGGCTTCCTCGTCGCTGGTGAACAGGAAGGCCGCATCGCCCTGCGTGAGCTGCGCCGCTGCAATCAGGCCCGCGGCCGCGCCCTTGATGTCGCAGGCACCCAGCGCGATGGCGCGATCGCCGTCCACGCGCAGCACGTGCGGATCCGCGCTCCAGTGCGGCGAGGACGGCACCGTGTCCAGGTGCACGTTGAACAGCCGCGCGGGGTTGCCGCGCACGGCGAACAGCGACACGGCGCCGGCACCATGGTCGCTGACCTCGATGCGGAAGTCCGGCAACTGCGCGCGCACGTAGTCGAAGATGCCGCCGGTGGTGATCGCTCGCGGCGGGTTGCGGGTGTCGAAGGACACCAGCTTCTCCAGGTGCGCAAGCATGGATGGGAGCAGATCGTTCATCGGTCCGTTTCAGTCGGCCGCCGCAGCGGTCTTGTAGATGTCGGGACGCAGGATTTCCATCAGCGTCTGCGGCTGTTCCGGCGCGGCAAAGCCGTATTCCGCGTACAGGCCATGTGCATCGCTGGTCGCCAGCATGAAGCGGCGCAGGCCCTGCAGGTGCGGATGCGCCATCACCGCGTCCATCAATTGCCTGCCGAGACCACGCCCGCGCCACTCCGGCAACACGAACACGTCGGCCAGGTAGGCGAAGGTCGCGCCATCGGTGGTCGCGCGGGCGAACGCCACCTGCCCGGCGTCTCCGAGATAGCCGCCGAAGCACAGCGAGCCGGCAATGGCGCGCTCCACCGTCGCACGCGGGATGCCGCGGCTCCAGTACGCGTCCTGCGAGAGATAGCGGTGGATCATGTCCACGTCCAGCTCGTCGCGACGCGTGCCGATGCGCATCGGGTCGCCCATGCTCAGCGGTTGACCTCGGCCCACAGCGTGCTGCTCATGCCGAACAGCTTGATGAAACCCTCTGCCTCTTCCACGCCCCAGTCCGCCGACTGCGCGTAGGTGGCGCCCTTGGAATGCAACAGGTGCGGCGAATTCACCGCCACTGCGTCGACACGGCCGCCGCGGGTCTCCAGCACGACCTCGCCATTGACCATCGCCTGGGAAGACGCCAGGAACGCTTCCAGGTCGGCCTTGAGCGGATCGTGGAAGAAGCCCTCGTACACCAGCTCCACCCACTTGCGCGCCACCTCGGGCTTGAACCGGTTCTGCTGCTTGGACAGCACCGCTTCCTCCAGCGCGCGGTGCGCCGTCAGCAACGCGATCAGGCCCGGCGCCTCGTAGACGATGCGGCCCTTGAGCCCGATCACCGTATCGCCGGTGTACATGCCGCGGCCGACGCCGTACTGCGAGAACAGCTTGTTGAGCCGCGACAGGATCTGCTCGCCCGGCAGCGCCTTGCCGTCGAGTTCCACCGCCTCGCCATTGACGAATTTCAGGCTGACCGTCAGCGGCTCCACCGGCCAGGCGCTGCGCGGCGCGCACCAGCCGCGCGTACCCTCGCCCGGCGCCTCCCACTGGTCGATCTCGCCGCCGGACATGGTCACACCCAGCAGGTTCTCGTTGATCGTGTAGGCCTTCTGCTTGGCGCGCACCCCGAAGCCGCGCTCTTCCAGGTAGGCCTGTTCGTAGGCACGGGTCTGGGTGTGCTCTTTCTGGATCTCGCGGATCGGCGCGATGATGCGGTAGTCGCCGCTGGCCTTGATCGCCAGGTCGAAGCGCACCTGGTCGTTGCCCATCCCGGTGCAGCCATGTGCGATGGCGTTGGTGCCAAGCTCGGCCGCACGCGCCAGCGCGGCGTCGACGATCAGGTAACGGTCCGACACCAGCAGCGGGTACTGGCCCTGGTAGCCCTCGCCGGCCCAGACGAACGGCTTGACGAAGCCCGCCCAGATCGCCGGGCCGCCGTCGACGGTGACGTGGCTGGCCACGCCCAGCTCGGCCGCGCGCTTCTCGATGACCGCGCGCTCGTCGGCATCGACCCCGCCGGTATCGGCGAACACGGTGTGCACGGTCCAGCCGCGCTCCTGCAGGTAGGGCACACAGAAGCTGGTGTCCAGGCCACCGGAAAAGGCGACGACGATGTCTTTGGATTCGGAAGCGCTCATGTCAGGTTCTCGTATTGCTCGCTCCCCCGCTTCGCGGGGGAGGGTTGGGGTGGGGGTGCGGGACGGGGGTGGAACTTCGCGGCGGCCGCTTGCCCCATCCCGGCTTGTACTCGCCACATCCTTGTGGCTCACCCTTCGGACGGCTTCGCCGCACACATCGGCAATCCTGCCGATGTGTCCCCGCACGCGGGGGAAGAGCAAAGAAAGAAGCGTTACTGCCGCGCCAGCGCGGCCATCACCGCCTTCTGCACGTGCAGGCGGTTCCCTGCCTCCTGGACGGCGATGCAGCTGGGCGCATCCATCACCGCGTCGCTGGCCTTGACGTTGCGCCGCAGCGGCAGGCAATGGCTGAAGACGGCATTGTTGGTCAGCGCCATCTTGCCCTCGTCGACCATGAAGTGACGGTACTGGTCGCGAATCGGCTTCTCCGGCGCCCAGTTGCCGAAGTACGGCAGCGCGCCCCAGCTCTTGGCGTAGACCACGTCGGCACCGGCGTAGGCGCTGTCGATGTCATGGCTGACGGTCAGTGAACCGCCGCTTTCGGCGACATTGGCCTGCGCCCAGCGCATGTAGCGCTCGTCGAGCACGTAGTCCGGCGTCGGGCACAGCAGGGTCACGTCCATGCCCATGCGCGTGGCGATGGCCAGCGCCGAGTTCGCCACCGCCGTGTTGAGCGGCTTGGGGTGGTAGGTCCAGGTCAGCACGTACTTCTTGCCGCGCAGGTCGGCGCTGCCGAACTGCTCCTGCAGCGCCAGCACGTGGGCCAGCTCCTGGCAGGGGTGGGTGATGGTTTCCATGTTGATCACCGGCACCGGCGAGTACTTCGCGAATGCCTGCAGCACCACGTCCTGGCGGTCGTACTGCCAGTCGACGAACTTCGGGAACGCGCGCACGCCGATCAGGTCGACATAGCTGCCCAGCACGCGCGCCACTTCCGCGATGTGCTCCTCGGTGTCGCCGTCCATCACCGTGCCCAGGTCGAACTCGATCGGCCAGGCGTCCTTGCCGGGCTGCAGCACGATGGCATGGCCGCCCAGCTGGAACGCGCCCAGTTCGAAGCTGGTGCGGGTGCGCATCGACGGGTTGAAGAACACCAGCGCGATGGACCTGCCCTTGAGCTCGTCGCCGATGCGGTTGCGCTTGTACAGCGCCGCCTGCGTGAGCAGGGCATCGAGGTCGGCGCGGCTCCAGTCCTGCGTGTTCAGGAAATGCTTCATCAAGGGCATCCAGTGATCGAAGAACGTTCGGTTGACGGTGCGGAAACGAAAAAACCCAGCCTCGTGGCTGGGTTTCGGCATGACGGAAACAACGTCCGGTCGACCCAGCTCAGGTGCAGGAGTCCGGTCGACGCGCACGCGAGGTCATCCCCGCCGCCATGCGGGCGGAGGTCAGGATGTCGGCGTGGGCAAGGGCGTTTTTCACGGGGCGCATCGTCTCACGGCCGGAGCGTGCGCTGCAACAGAAAGCTGCAATCAAGGGGTTTCCGTTGCAACCACCGGCGTCACCGACACGCGCACCTGCACGCGATTGCCCGGGTCGACCGGCAGCCGCGAGCGGTACTTCACGCCCTTGTGCACGTAGTCGACGTCGTAGCCGATCGGCCTGCGGAACTCGCGCTCCAGCGGCACCATCCGGCACTCGCCTCCGGCCGACGGTGCCACTTCCTCGACTTTCGGATCCGGGGTCAGCGCGCCCTTGACCACACCGATGACGCGGGCAAAGCCGGTCTTGCCATCGGCATCGTCGACCGGTGTCGAGGCCTCGCAGCGCTCGACCATGCTGGTCGCGCGCAGGGTCTGGTAGACCGGCTCGGCACGCAGCACCTGGGCGTAGTCGATCCGGACGTTCTCCGGCTGCGGTGCCGGGGCCGGCGCATCGGACTGCTGCGCGGCCACCGGCAGCGCCAGGCAGAGCGCCAGGGCAGCGGACAGGCAGCGACAGGAGGAGAAGGTTGCGGGACGGACCATCGGCGCCAGTGTAGGCGAGGCATGCCGGACCCGCGCTGAATCCTAGCGCCCGGGCCGCAACCCGTCCGGGCCCGCTGCCACGCACTGCCCTTGCACTTCCCGCGCAGGACTGGAGCCTGCCAGCGGTATGCGCTGGCCCGCGTACGTTCTAGAATCGCCTGCTTTCGCCCAGTGCGTGCCGATGTCCCTGCGCCTGTTCAACAGCCTTAGCCGCCAGGTCGAAGCCTTCGCGCCACTCGACCCGGCCAGCCCGACGATGTACCTGTGCGGGCCGACGGTGTACAGCTACGTGCACATCGGCAATGCGCGCGGGCCGGTCGTGTTCGGGGTCCTGGCCGCCCTGCTCCGCCGCCGCCACGGCGCGCTGCGCTATGCGCGCAACATCACCGACGTCGACGACAAGATCAATGCCGCCGCCCGCGACCAGGGCGTGCCGATCTCGACCATCACCGACCGCTTCGCCGCCGCCTATCGCGAGGACATGGCCGCGCTGGGCGTGGACGGCGCGTTCGCACCCGACATCGAGCCAGCCGCGACCGCGCACATCGCGCAGATGGTGGAGATGATCACGCGGCTCATCGCGGCCGGACACGCCTACGCGGCCGAGGGGCACGTGCTGTTCGCGGTCGACAGCTTCGCCGGCTACGGCAAGCTGTCGCGCCGCGATCCCGACGACATGCTGGCCGGTGCGCGGGTCGAAGTGGCGCCGTACAAGCGCAGCGCCGGCGACTTCGTGCTGTGGAAGCCGTCCACCGACGAGCTGCCCGGCTGGGATTCGCCCTGGGGCCGCGGCCGGCCCGGCTGGCACATCGAATGCTCGGCGATGGCGGCCGCGCACCTGGGCGAGACGATCGACATCCACGCCGGGGGCGTCGACCTGCAGTTCCCGCACCACGAGAACGAGGTGGCGCAGAGTGAGTGCGCGCACGGCGGCCGCATCTTCGCCCGCACCTGGCTGCACAACGGCATGCTGACGCTGTCGGGCGCAAAGATGTCCAAGTCGGTGGGCAACATCGAAAAGGTGCATGACCTGGTGCGCCAGCATCCGCCCGAGGCGCTGCGCTACGCGCTGCTGTCGGCGCACTACCGGCAGCCGCTGGACTGGTCGGATGCGCTGATCGAGCAGAGCGTCAACGCTTTGGATCGCCTCTATGGGACTTTGCGCGACGTAGATGCATTGAGGGTATTGAGCATCCTGCGTGGCCAAGGGGATCCCGAACCGGCGTCGCCGGCTGTGCCGCAGTCCGTCGAAGACGCCTTGGACGATGATCTGAATACGCCCAAGGCAATCGCAGAACTGTCAGCCATCGCCGCCGACGCAAGGCGGCTTCGCAATTCTCTGGTCCATGACGCAAAGCCCTCCCAGGAAGGGATCGTGGAACTAGCTCGGTTGAGCTCGGCACTTCGTGGGGCCGGTGCGGCCTTGGGCCTGCTTCAGCAGGATCCTGGAAGATGGTTCTCCCGCGGCGCCTCGGGTGATGACGAGTCACGCATCCAGGCGCTGGTGGACGAGCGCGCGGCCGCCAAGAAGGCGCGCGATTTCGCGCGTGCCGACGCGATTCGCGACCAGCTTGCCGGCGAAGGCATCCTGCTCGAGGACACGCCGCAGGGCGTACGCTGGAAGCGGGCCTGAGATCCCGGGCACAGGACCCGCGACGGACCTGGAACCCGAGGGGGTCCCGGCGGATGCGGCGCAGCCCGCCCCTACTACAGTCCTCCCCGCTGCGCGGAAGAGGCAGCACAGCCACAGGAACGACGTGAACCCATCCCCCTTCCCCCTCGAACCCAGCGCCGCCGAAGCGCAGGCCGCGATCCGCGAGGAGTTCGCCTTCTTCAGCGACTGGTCCGAGCGCTACCAGTACCTGATCGACCTCGGCCGCAAGCTGCCGCCGTTCCCGGATGCGCTCAGGATCGAAGAGCATCGCCTGCTCGGCTGCCAGTCCCTGGTCTGGATCGTGCCCTCGGGTGACGCCTCCCGCCTGGATTTCGCGGCCGCCAGCGATTCGGCCATCGTCTCGGGGCTGATCTTCCTCGCACTGCGCGTCTATTCCGGGCGCAGCGCGCGCGAGATCCTCGACAACGACGCCAGCTACATCGCCGACATCGGCCTGGCCAAACACCTGTCGCCGACACGCAGCAATGGCCTGGCCTCGCTGCTGGCCTTCATCCGCGAGACCGCCCAGCGCGCGACCGCGTGAACAGGGGCGCGGCCACCCGACCCGAGGACAGCCGCGCTGCGCCGCTGCGCAACCGCGATTTCCGCCTGCTGATGGGGTTCCGGATCTTCACGATCCTGTCCTACCAGTGCGTCGCGGTGACCGTCGGCTGGCACGTCTACGAGCTGACCCGCGACCCCTGGATGCTGGGCCTGGTCGGCCTGGCCGAGGTGCTGCCCTACTTCTGCGTCGCGCCGTTTGCCGGCTACCTGGTGGACGTGCTGCCACGCCGCCGGCTCGGCGCGTTTGCCGCGGGCTGCCTGGCGATCACGCCGCTGCTGCTGGTCGCCATCGCCACGGGCTGGTGGGCGTGGGCCGGTACCGCGGCGATCTATGCGGCCATCGCGCTCACCGGCTGCGTGCGCGCCTTCCTCGGCCCGGTCTACAACGCGCTGTTCGCGCGCGTGCTGCCGCGCGAGCAATACGTGCGCGGCGCAAGCCTGGGCAGCATCGTGTTCCAGTCGGGCCTGGTCACCGGCCCGGCGATTGGCGGCTTCCTGGTCGGCTGGGCCGGCAAGCCCGTCGCCTATGGCGTGGCTGCTGCGTTCGCGGTCTGCGCGGCGCTGGCGATGCTGCGGCTGCGGGTCAGCGAGCCGGCGCCACAGCTGCAGCGCGCGCCGATCTTCGCCAGCATCGCCGAGGGCGCGCGTTTCGTGTTCGGCCACCAGGTGCTGCTGGGTGCGCTGGCACTGGACATGTTCGCGGTGATGTTCGGCGGCGCGATCTCGCTGGCGCCGGCGTTCATCCAGGAAATCCTGCACTACGGGCCGGAAGGCCTGGGCATCCTGCGGGGCGCACCGGCGCTGGGCGCGGTGGCGGTGGGCGTCTGGCTGGCGCGGCATCCGCTGGACCGCAACGCCGGACGCATCCTGCTGTGTTCCGTGGTCGGGTTCGGCCTGTGCATGGTCGGTTTCGGCCTGTCCAGCGCATTCTGGCTGTCGGCCTGCTTCCTGCTGCTGTCGGGGGTGTGCGATGGCGTATCGGTCGTCACCCGCTCGACCATCATGCAGCTGGCCACGCCCGACCACATGCGCGGGCGCGTCTCGTCGATCAACGGCCTGTTCGTCGGTTCGTCCAACGAGATCGGCGCGTTCTATGCCGGCTCGATGGCGCGGCTGCTCGGCCTGGTGCCCGCGGTGGTCCTGGGCGGCTGCGTGACGATGGGGGTGGCCGCCGTCACCGCATGGCGCGCGCCCCGGCTGCGCAGGCTGCACTTCAGCGAACTGAAGTAAGTCGTGCCTGTACCGGCTACCGGGCGACGCCGTCCGCAGGCCGGGCCGAATGCCGCAGGATGGCCAGTGTCCCCCACCTGGGAGAAGAAACAAAAAACCCCGCCGAAGCGGGGTTTTCCGTGGATCAGTCGCCCATCTGCTTCTGCAGATGTTCCCAGCGTTCCTGGGCGTCGATGGTGCGTTCGGCCTGCGGCCGCGCCTCCAGCCGGTCGAGGCCGATTTCCTCGCCGGTGTCGACGCAGTAGCCGTAGTCGCCTTCGCCGACGCGGCGGATGATGCTCTCGATCTTGTTGATCAGCTTGCGGTAGCGGTCGCGCGTGCGCAGCTCGAGTGCGTTTTCGGTCTCGCGGCTGGCGCGCTCGGCCTCGTCGCCGACGTCGCGGACCTCGTCCTTCAGGTTCTCGATGGTCTGGCGCGACTCGTCGACCAGCTCCTCGCGGCGGGCGAGCAGCTTCTGCCGGAAATACTCCAGCTGCAGCGGGTTCATGTACTCCTCGTCCGCACTCGGCTTGTAGCCGGCGGGAAGGATCGGACGGCCGGTCTCCGGATCGTTCTCGTACGGCACCACCTTCACCTTGGCGCGCGGCGCGGGCGTGCTGGACCTGCCGGTCACGGCCACTGCGACCTTGCCCTGCACGCGCGGGCCGTTGCTGACCCGCGCCGGCGATGCCTTGCTGGCCTGGGGCGCGGCAGGCGCCGCCTTGGCCTTCTTCGCGACCGCGGCGCTCTTGCTGGCCGGTGCCGGCGCAGACTTGGCCACGGCGGATTTCCTCGGCGGCGGTGCCGGCCTGGCCGGGGCGGTCTTCGCCGCCGGAGCCGCAGCCTTCTTCGCGGCCGGCTTGACGGCCTTCTTCGCTGGAGCGGGCGCCGCCTTGGCAGCCGGCTTCTTGGCCGAAACCGGCTTGGCCGGCTTGCGGACCGCAGGAGCGGCCTTCTTGGCCGGTGCCTTCTTGGCCGGGGCCTTCTTCGCCACCGTTGCCTTCTTCGCAGCCGGCTTCACGGCCGCCTTCTTCACCGGCGACTTCTTCGCTGGCGCCTTTTTCACCGCCTTGGCTGCGGGCTTTGCCGCCTTGGCGGTGGGCTTGGCCGTTTTCGCTGGCTGCGCGGGCTTTTTCGCCGACTTCTTGACTGCCACTTGATGCGATCCCTCTTGATTCCCTTGGACGGGAAAAGCGGGGTGTTATACCCTGCCCCGGCGGCAGCGGCAACCGCGCCGGAGTTTTCCACCATCGCCGTGATCGATCGCATCCTCATTGCCCTGCTGCGCGGCTACAAGCGCTTCATCAGCCCCCTGCTCGGCCCGCGCTGTCGATTCGTGCCCAGTTGTTCGGAATACGCGATGGAGGCGATCGGGCGTTTCGGCGCGCTGCGCGGCGGCTGGCTGGCCCTGCGCCGGATCGGCCGCTGCCACCCCCTCCACCCGGGCGGCCTGGACCCAGTGCCGCCCAAGACCGATGGAAACGGCTGAATGTCCGACACCCTGATCGTCAATGCGCGCATCGTGAACGAAGGCCGCGAGTTCGAGGGCGACCTGCGCATCCAGGGCGACCGCATCGCCGAGATCGGCAGCGGCCTGTCCGCGCGGCCCGGCGAGACCGTGGTCGATGCGGCCGGCCGGCGCCTGTTGCCGGGCATGATCGACGACCAGGTGCATTTCCGCGAGCCCGGGCTCGAACACAAGGCCGACATGGCCAGCGAATCGGCCGCAGCCGTCGCCGGCGGCCTGACCAGCTTCATGGACATGCCCAACACCAGTCCGCCGACGCTCAACGCCGGGGCGCTGGAAGACAAATACGCGCGGGCCTCGGGCCGCGCGCGGGCCAACTACGGTTTCTATTTCGGCGCCAGCAACGACAACCTCGAGGACGTGCGCGGCATCGATCCGCACGCCACGCCCGGGCTGAAGGTGTTCATGGGCGCGTCGACCGGCAACATGCTGGTCGACAACCCGGAGACCCTGGACGCGATCTTCCGCGACACGCCGGTGCCGATCATCACCCACTGCGAAGACACGCCGACCATCGACGCGATCCTCGCCGGCTACCTGGCGAAGTACGGCGACGACATCCCGGCCGCATGCCATCCGGATATCCGCTCGCGCGAGGCCTGCATCAAGTCGACCCGGCTGGCGCTGGAACTCGCGCGCCGCCACGACACGCGCCTGCACGTGCTGCACATCTCCACCGCCGACGAGCTGGCGCTGTTCGAGCGCGGGCCGATGATCCGCGCCGACGGCAGCCGCAAGCGCATCACCGCCGAGACCTGCATCCATTTCCTGCGCTTCGACCGCGCCGACTACGCGCGTCTGGGCCACCAGATCAAGTGCAACCCGGCGATCAAGGACGCCAGCGATCGCGCGGCCCTGCTCGAGGCGCTGGCCGGTGACGTGATCGACGTGCTGGCCACCGACCACGCGCCGCACACCTGGGAGGAGAAGCAGAACCCCTACGTGCGTGCCCCCAGCGGGCTGCCGCTGGTGCAGTTCGCGCTGGTGGCGGCGCTGGAGTGCGTGCACGAGGGCCATTTCGATACCGCGCGCGTGGTGCAGAAGTTCGCCCATGCGCCGGCGCAGCTGTTCGATGTCAAGGAGCGCGGCTTCCTGCGCGAAGGCTTCTTCGCCGACCTGGTGCTGGTCGAGGACACCCCGTTCACCGTGCGGCGCGAGGACGTGCTGTCCAAGTGCGGCTGGTCGCCGTTCGAAGGCACGACCTTCCGTTCGCGCATCGCCTCGACCTGGGTCAATGGCGCGCTGGCATGGAACGGCGTCGAACTGGTCGGCTCACCGGCGGGCCGGCGTCTGGAGTTCGCACGTTGAGGCCATGTCGCGGCCTGCGCGCGCAGACCCTGGCATTTGCAGCGGGCCTGGCGTTGGCAACGGGTGTCGCGGTCAGCCTGCCGGTACTGGCGGAGTCGCTGGCGCTGCCGGAACCGGCCACGCCTGACCAGCGCGTGGTCTTCCCCTCCAGCGTCCAGCAGGGCGCGATGGTGATCGGCAAGGTGCCGCCGGGCAGCACGGTGGAATACGCGGGTCGCCGCCTGCGGACCACCGGCTACGGCACGGCGGTGTTCGGGGTGGGACGCGATACCACCGGCCCGCTGTCGGTGAAGGTGGTCCGCCCCGACGGCAGCAGCGAGCAGGTCCGCATTCCCGTCACGCCACGCGACTGGCCGCTGCAGCGCGTGGACGGCGTGCCGCAGAAGACGGTCGACCCGCCGCCTGCGACGGCCGAACGCATCCGCCGCGAGCAGGCGCTGGTCGCCGAGGCGCGGCTGCGCGACGACGCCCGCACCGATTTCACCAAACCCTTCCTGCGGCCCGTCGAAGGCCGCATCAGCGGGCGCTTCGGACGCGCCCGCGTCTACAACGGCCAGCCCGGTGCGCCGCATTCGGGCATGGACATCGCCGCCGCCAGCGGTACGCCGGTCAAGGCGCCGGCGGCCGGCGTGGTGACGTTCGCCAACCCGGACCTCTACCTCACCGGGGGCACGCTGCTGATCGACCACGGCCACGGCATCAGCAGCAATTTCCTGCACCTGTCGCGGATCGACGTGAAGCCGGGCGATCGCGTGGAACAGGGCCAGGTGGTGGCGGCGGTGGGCTCGACCGGACGCTCGACCGGGCCGCACCTGCATTGGGGGATGAGCTGGTTCGACGTGCGCATCGATCCGCAGCTGGTGCTGGAACGGCGCAATTGAACGCCCGTCAAAGCGTCACTGTTCGCTGACGTCGCCCAGGGCGACGCGTTTGCCCGTGTCGCGACCCCAGGATCGGTTTGGCACGGTGCCCGAACGGCGCAACTGATCCCTCGGCAAAGCGCCGCCGTGCCTTGCTGTCATCCCGAGCCGGGAGAGGGATCCGCGTCGGCTGCGGAGCAGCTGCTCCTGCCACGGATGACGCGGATTGCGCTGATCAGGTCAGATCCCGCTGGATCATTGCAATTGTCATCGCCGCCGCCTTACGCGACATCGCGTTGTCCGTGGCAAACGCCCTGCCGGAACGGCGCGCGGACCAGCCGGGCCAAAAACACCTGCCAGTCCAGCGTCCCGCTTCCGGATCACCCCGCGTCGCGCTGCATCAACCGGCCCAGCAGGGACAGGCTGGGCGAAACCGCCAGGTCCTGCGGCGAAACCAGTCGCGGATTGGGATGGGGCACCACGGTTCCTGGGCCGCCGCCCAGCGCGTCCGCGGCTTCCGTCGCCGCCCCTGCGAGCAGGGCGGCAGGAGCCAGCACCGCCTGACGGGCCAGCTCCAGCTCCTCGTCGCTGACGTCCACAAGCGCTTCGAACTCCGCATGCAGGCTATGGACCTCGGTGCTGCGCACTGTGTTGAGCTGCATTCGCGTCCCCTGCAGGCGCTGCTGTCCCTGCGGATGGAGCAGCGGCCAGATCTCGTCGAACAACGCCTTCCAGTCGATGTCGGGGAACGGCGCGGTGCCGCGCTCCCCGACCACGATCACCGGCGCGAGCCGGCCATCGGGCGTGACCGCACATTCGGCGTAGGCGCGGTACACGACCTCGCTGCAGACCACGCTGTCGGTCTTGTCCGGCACGGCGTGGTCGAGCGCCTCGCGCACCAGCAGCCGGCCGAGGGTGTGCTCCGGCCACTTGCCGCGCACGGCCATGATCGCGCCGAACAGGGCCAGCTGGTCGACGGGATAAGGCGTGCCGAGCAGGCGCACGGCCTTGGCAAGCACGGCGGCACTGTCGGCAGCGTCAAGCGGGGAGACCCCCGGGCCCTGCATGCGCAGCGCATCGATGAAGTGATACTTCGCCTTGTTTTCCAGGCGCGCGGCAATCGGGTAGCGGCGCACGCCCACGGTCGAGGCCTCGATCAGGTCGCCCGCGTCGGCCACGACGGCCGCGTGGCTGTAGATGCTGTCGCTGGCCCAGGCGATCAGGTCCGACAACGGGCCCTCGCCCATCATCAGCAACACGTCACCGGTGCGCAGCTCCGCCGCCGGAAAGAGGGATGTCGCGGTTTCGTCCACTTGCATGTCCATGGTGCTGATTCCTTGGGTCACGTGGTCCAGAGGCCTTCCGGTGGAGAGGCGGCCATGGCGCGGTCGCGCCCGGCCGACTTGCTGGCGTACAGCGCCGTGTCCGCGCGCTCGAACAGGCTGGACATCGATTCGCCCGGCATCAGTTCGGCCACGCCGATGCTCAGCGTCGAGCGGATGCTGGCATCGGGCATCGACAGCGGCCGGCAGTTCACCGATATGCGCATGCGTTCGGCGATCTGCAGCGCCGCGTCCGCGCCGTGCCCCGGCAACACCACCAGGAACTCGTCGCCGCCATAGCGGCCCAGCGCGTCGCTGCGCCGCAGCTGGTTGCGCAGACGCCACGAGACGATGCGCAGGCACTGGTCGCCAACGCTGTGTCCGTGGCGGTCGTTGATGTCCTTGAAGCAGTCCACGTCGACGAAGGCGATCGACAGCGGGTCCTGGCGAGTGCGCGCGGCCTCGACTTCCTTGAACAACCGTTCCTCGATGCCATGCCGGTTCATGGTCTTGGTCACCGGGTCAATCGAGGCCTGGCGACTGGCATGGTCGCGGTCGCGGCGCAGCTGCAGCAGCTTGTCCGACAGGCCCAGCGCCAGCAGCAGGCTGGCGAGGACGAAACTGCCGGCCAGTCCCTGGTGGAGCCACGTCGGCCCGACCCAGACACCCATCATCTCCGCCGCAGCCAGGCCGCAGAACACCATCAGCCCGCACCACGACGCCAGGACCACGCGTGCAGCACGTTCGCCCCGCAGCGACAGCACGCTGCTGGCCGCCAGCAGGACCATCGCCGAATACAGCAACGACAGGTTGCCCGCCAGCGCGAGCACCTTCCAGCCCGCAAAGACTGAAATCCCGCCCGCGACCGCTGCCACCAGGGTGCCTGCGCGCAGCAGGTGGTCGAACACGGGCGCCTTGCGCCGCAGATCCAGGTAGGCGCTCTGGAACAGATTGCTGAACACCACGCCCAGACAGCCAAGCACGCGGTTGGCCCGGACATCTCCGAACACGTCCGCACCAGCCAGCCAGCGCAGGTCGCCGCTGCTCGCCGCCAGGTAACCGATCGCGAAGATCAGCATCGCGCTGAAGTACGCGTAGCTGCGCTCACCGGTACCGCCCCAGAACGCAAGACCCAGGATCGCCAGCACCGCCAGGCTGGTCAGCACCATGCTTCGCCATCCGACGAATACCAGATCTTCCCGGTGCACCCGGTCCAGCGGCTCCACCGACAATGGAGACACGGTGCTGGAACGATGCTCCACCCGCAGCCACACCGCCTGCCCCGCCGGGATCCCCTGCGGCAAGTCGATCACCAGGGCACGGTGCGAATAGCGATCGTCGGCATCGTCACCGTAGAGCGCGTGCCGGGTTGGCACCAGTGAACCGGGCGTCCAGGCTTCCACCTGGTAATAGCGCGGCGATCGCATCACCAGTTGGGGCGCATCGGCCGCACCGACGGGGTTGGCCGCCTCGATCCGCCACCATTGCGCTTCGCGCACGTCCTGCTGGATATAGGGCCTCGGCTGTGCCGGCAGCAGCCGCGCGTCGTGCAGGCCCGCAAGCACCTCGGCGGCAGGCGGATCGTCACGCAGTTCGCGCACGGTCAAGTTGGCTGCGCCCGCGAACGACGGGCACAGGAGCAGCAGGCACAGCAGCCAGCCGCGCCACCCGAATGGATACCGTCGATCCCCCATTGCGCGATCCTAGCCGATCGCTGGCGCGCATGGGCGATCCAGCGCGCCGATTCAGCCTGCGGAGCTGACCCGCGCTACCGCGTCGTGGGCATGCAGGCTCTCGAAGTGGGACACCGTGGCCTCGAAGCCTTCGACCCGGGCATCCCCGTGCAACGCCGCGGCCACGCGCCGCGCAGCGTCCTCGCAGAACATCAGGTTGGCGGCGTTGAGCGCGGCAAACGCCTGCTCGTCCTCGCGCTTGACCGCGGTCTGCACCGGGGTCCCCAGGCTGTCCTCGATCGCGTCGACCAGCTCGACCAGGGGCAGGCGGTCGAAAGCCGGACGCAGGCGCACGCGGATGTCGGCGCGGCTGCGCTGCGCGTGCGGGGTGGCGGCCAGCCCACGCGGCGAGGCCAGCCAGTCATGGACAACGCCAACCGACAAGGGTGCGGTGGCGGCGAAATCCCCGGCGAACCGCTCCGCGTTGAGCTGCCGCGACAGCGCCGCGGAGGCCGGGCAGGTGCTCGAATACTCGACCGAGAACGCCAGGTCCAGGGCCAGGTGGCCATCGGACAGCTGCGCGGAAAGTTCGACCGGGTAGGTCTTCCAGCCGCTGTGCCCGCTGGCCAGGGCGCGCCGTCGCAGCATGTGCCCGTAGCGGATCACCACGCGTGCGCTCGAGGACAGGCCCTGCTGCGAGTCGATGCAGTCCTGCAGCACCCGCCGCAGCATCGCGTGGCCCGGCAGTTCGCTGGCCAGCGCGTCCTGCAGGCGCAGATACAGCCGCGACATGTGGATGCCGCGGGCGTCGGGATTGCACAGGTCCACCGCCACGTCGACCGACGCCGGCACCAGTTGCGTCTCGGTCCCCTCGCCTGCGATGCGCAGCGGCAGCGCGATGCAGTCCATGCCGACCCAGTCGAGCACGCGGGCGGCGCGGGCGGCATCGCCTGCGACGTCGGGCAGGTTGCGGGCGGGGGTCTGGGTCACGGGAACATCCAACAGCCGGGAAAGGCGCCAGTTTAACGGCCCCCGGCGCAACGCCTGCGCAACGCAGCGTTGTCGCTACCCGCGCCGCGCGGCACGCCAGCCGGCCAGCAGCAACCGCAGCGTCGCCGGTCGCCCCCTGGCCTGGCCCGCGGCCTGCCTGCGCAGGCGTTCGTCCAGGGCGACCCGGTACAGGCGCCGCGGTCGGGTCAGGCCTGCCGGCGTGGCGCGGACGCCGCCTTCCGGCAACGGCTCACCCTGCGCCAGCGCGCGCATGGCGCGCAGGTCGCTCGTACCGGCGGCGAGCGCCGGCGCGTCCACGGCGCTCCCGCCGAACAGGGCCGTTTCGCAGGCGAGCATGGCGCCGCCGAACAGTTCCAGCGCCCGGCTGTCGTCGCCCGCCGATTCCGGCGCGCGCGTGGCCGGCAAGCCTGCCAGCGCCCGCCCGAGCGCGTCCCAGGGCGCCTCCAGCCGCTGCAGCGTGGTGCCCAGCGGATGCCGCCGCGCGCCCCTGCTCCAGCCGACCAGCTCCTCCTGCCACCAGGCCAGCTTGGCCAGTCCCGGCGCCGGTTCCGCGCCAGCCCAGGCCGCATCGCCCAGTTCCTGCAGCAGGGTGAACCAGGCCGCGGCCGAGGCAAGCTGCGAGGCCGGCAGGAAGACCGAAAGCAGCTCCCACTCGGGCCAGCGCGTGCGCCATTTGCCGAGGAAGCTGTCGAGCGAATCGGGACTGTCCATCGCCCTATTGTATGAGTCGCGTCTGCCGCGTCCCGCGGCCCCCGCAGGTGCGCATGCGGATCAACCCGCTGGACACGCCGAAGGCGGCGTCGGCCAGAGGGCCGGATCCAGCAACTCCGCCGGCGACCGGACCATCACGTCGCCCAGCCACGCAGCGGGATCGTCGTCGTCCAGCCGGTAGCCCCACAGCGCGACCACCGACGCCATGCCCGCGGCGCGGGCCGCGTCGATATCGCGGCGGTCGTCCCCCACGTAGGCGCAGGCGGACGCTGCGACGCCGATCGCCTCTGCCGCGTGCAGCAGTGGCAGCGGGTGCGGCTTGCGCTCGGGCAGCGAATCGCCGCCGACCAGCACACCGCTGCGGCGGTCCCAGCCGAGCATTGGCAGGAGGTCGCGGGCCAGGCGCTCGGGCTTGTTGGTGACGATGCCCCAGCGCACGCCGTCGGCTTCCAGCGCGGCCAGCATGGCCTCGATCCCGTCGAAAGGCTGGCCGTGCCGGCCCAGTTCCTCGCCGTAGATCTCCAGGAATTCGGGCACCAGCGCAGGCACGCCGTCGGCACTCACGTCGGGAAATGCGGCCGAAGCCATCGCACGGGCGCCGCGCGAGACGTGCGGGCGGATCGCATCAAGGCCCATCGGCGCCCTGCCCCGCGCCACGCGCATGCGGTTGACCGTGGCCAGCATGTCCGGCGCACTGTCGAGCAGGGTGCCGTCGAGGTCGAACAGGACGCCGCGGGGGAAACGGCCCGGAGGCCAGGCCTGTGCAGTGGTCACGGCTTCGTGGCGCAGGCCAGGTAGTTCACGTCCGTGCGCGAGACGATCCGGGCCGAGTTGCGCCACGGCTCGTACATCAGTCCACTGACATCCTCCAGGCCCAGGTCCGCCGCGCGCAGCCAGGCTGCCAGCTCGGACGGGCGGATGAACTCGCTGTAGCGATGGGTTCCGGTCGGCAGCAGCCGCGCGATGTACTCCGCGCCGACGATGGCCAGCGCGAACGCGGCCGGCGTGCGGTTGATGGTGGAGACGAACAGGCGCCCGCCCGGGCGCAGCAGCGTCGCACAGGCCTGCAGGATGGCGGCCGGATCGGGCACATGTTCGAGCATCTCCATGCAGGTGACCGCGTCGAACGTGCCGGGCTGTTCGAGCGCCAGCGCCTCGACCGCCTGCACCCGGTAGTCCACCGCCACGCCGGATTCGAGCGCATGCAGCCGGGCCACCTTCACCAGTTCCGGGGCGAGATCGATCGCGGTGACCTCCGCGCCCGCCTTCGCCAGGGCTTCACTGAGCAGGCCGCCACCGCAGCCGACGTCCAGCACGCGCGCGCCCGCCAGCGGCGTGCGGGCGGCGACGTAACCCAGCCGCGCCGGATTGAGCGCGTGCAGGGGTTTCTGCGGACCATGCGGATCCCACCAGCGGTTGGCGAGCGCGGCGAACCGGTCGAGTTCGGCCTGGTGGAAGTTGGTCCCGGGGGCTGAGGCAGTGGTCATGTCGGAAATCTCTGGGTCGGTCCCGTGCAGGCCGGGAGTTGCGGCAAGGCAGCGGCTGGACGTGGAGGGCAGCGCGGTCGATGGGCAGATACGCAGGGGCGCGGTCGGGGCATCGCAGCATGCGCTGGAAAGGCTGCGGAAGGGGTCAACCGGTCCGGACCGTGGCGATGCGCGCGCGCCACTGCCGCGCGTTGGCGACGATGGCGTCCGCGTCCATGTCCACCAGGCGGCGTTCGCGCAGCTTCGCGCGGCCGGCGATCCACACGTCGTCCACCTGGTGGCGGCCGGTCGCGTAGACCAGCTGCGAGACCACGTGGTGCAGCGGCTGGGTTTCGAGCGCGGACAGGTCCACGCAGGCCAGGTCGGCCTGCTTGCCCGGCTCGATCGAACCGACCAGGTGGTCGAAGCCGATCGCCTTCGCGCCGCCCAGGGTGGCCGCGCGCAGCGCCGTGAACGCATCCAGCGCCGCCGCATCGCCCGCCACCGCCTTGGCCAGGATCGCCGCGGTGCGGGTCTCGCCGAACATGTCCAGGTCGTTGTTGCTGGCCACGCCGTCGGTGCCGATTGCGAGCGTGACGCCGGCACGTTCGAGCGCGCAGGCCGGGCAGAAGCCGGACGCCAGCTTGAGGTTGGACTCGGGACAATGCACCACGCTCACGCCGCGCTCGGCGCACAGGTGGATCTCGGCTTCGGTGAGCTGGGTCATGTGCACCGCGATCAGGCGGTCGTTGACCAGGCCCAGCCGGTCGAGCCGCGCGATCGGGCGCTGGCCGTACTCCTTCAACGACTGCTCCACTTCCTGGGCGGTCTCGTGCAGGTGCAGGTGCACGGGTACGTCGAGCTGGTCGGCCAGCATGCGCACGCGCTCGAAGTTGGCGTCGCTGACCGTATACGGCGCGTGCGGCGCGAACGCGGTGGCCACCAGCGGATCGTCGCGCCACTGGTCGTGGACCGCGCCGGCCTTGTCGAAGTACTCGTCGTCGCTGGCGGCCCAGGCGGTGGGGAAATCGATCACCGGCAGGCCGATGCGCGCACGGAAGCCGTGCTTCCTGTACGTCGCCGCCTGCACGTCGGGAAAGAAATAGTTCTCGTTGACGCAGGTCACGCCGCCACGCAGCAGCTCGGCGATCGCCAGGGTCACGCCATCCTCGACGAAGGCCGGGCTCATGACCGCGCCCTCGATCGGCCAGATGTGCTCCTGCAGCCAGACCTTGAGCGGCAGATCGTCCGCAACCCCGCGCAGCAGGGTCATCGGATTGTGGGTATGGGCGTTGACCAGGCCGGGGATCAGCGCCGCGTCGGGACGCGACACCGTCTCTTTCGGCGCGAAGCGGTTGCGCGCCTCGGCGATCGGCAGGACTGCGACGATGACGCCATCGCGCACGGCCACGGCGTGATCCTCGAGTACCACGCCATGCGGTTCGACCGGCACCACGAAACCGGCTTCGATCAGCAGGTCACAGCTCGGGGGAGTGGAAATGTCCGTCATGCCGCCATTCTGACAGGTCGCATTGGACAAGGCGTCGAGGCCTAGGCGCATGTCACACCCGTCCCTGTCATTCCCTGCAGTCCACTCCCGGGTCATTCCGCTTCCCGCCCCACACCTGTCATTCCGAAACTGAGGAGCGGGTGAGGAATCTCCCAGCGGCAGCCGCGCAGCGGACCGCAGCAGATCCCTCACCCACGCTCATAGCGTGGCGCAATGCGAGTGCGACGGGCGGCCTCACTCAGTCGCCTGCGGCTCGGGATGACGCAAGGCACGCGCAGTGCGCGCCTCCCATCAAGGCAGATGCCTCGCCTGCGTCACTTGACGCGGCTGACGTAGTCGCCGGAACGGGTGTCGACCTTGATCACCTCTTCCCTGCCCACGAACAGCGGCACCCGGACCACGGCGCCGGTTTCCAGCGTCGCCGGCTTGCCGCCACCGCCGGAGGTGTCGCCGCGCACGCCCGGATCGGTCTCGGTGATCTTCAGTTCCACGAAGTTCGGCGGCGTCACCATGATCGGAGTGCCGTTCCACAGCGTGACCACGCAGGTCTCCTCGCCCTTCAGCCACTTCTCCGCCCCGCCCATGCCGGTCTCGTCGGCCTGGACCTGCTCGAAGCTCTCGGGGTTCATGAAGTGCCAGTGCTCGCCATCGCTGTAGAGGTACTGCATGTCGGTGTCGATCACGTCGGCGGCCTCGACCGAATCGGTCGACTTCATCGTGATTTCCTGCACCCGGCCCGACTTGATGAGCCGGTAGCGCACGCGCGTGAAGGCCTGGCCCTTGCCGGGCTTGACGTAGTCGGTCTCGGTGATGATCGCCGGTTCGTTGTGGACCAGGATCTTCTGGCCGTTCTTGACGTCGTTCATGCCCAAACTGGCCATGGGGTCTCCTGCTTGGCCGCGCGCGGGCGGCTAGAATGATGGATGGACTCCCGGCGACGCCGGGCGAGGTATATGGACCACGCATGATAACTGCTGCCCCCACCCAGCTGCAGCCGCAGGGCTGGCAGCAGGCCTGGCGCGACGCGGTGCGCGACCCGCGCGAGCTGCTCGGGCTGCTGGGCCTGGAAACCCTCGTGCCGGCCTCCGATGCCGCCACCGCCGCGTTCGCGCTGCGCGTGCCGCACGCTTTCGTGGCGCGGATGCGGCGCGGCGACCCCCATGACCCGCTGCTGCGCCAGGTGTTGCCGCTGGACGAGGAGCTGCGGCCCGTGCCCGGCTTCAGCCTCGACGCGGTCGGCGATGCCGACGCCGGCGCCGGCCAGGGCGTGATCCGCAAGTACGCCGGCCGTGCCCTGCTGGTCGCCACCGGCAGCTGCGCGGTGCACTGCCGCTACTGCTTCCGCCGCCACTTCCCGTATGCCGAGCAGAGCGCGGCAGCCGGTGGCTGGCAGGCGGCGATTGCGGCGATCGCGGCGGATGACTCCCTGCACGAGGTGATCCTGTCGGGCGGCGACCCGCTGTCGCTGGCGACGCCCAAGCTCGCCGAGCTCACCACCGCGCTGGCCGGCATCGGCCATGTCCGGCGGCTGCGCATCCACACGCGCCTGCCCGTGGTGCTGCCTGAACGGGTCGACGAGGCCCTGGCTGCCTGGCTGTCGGCGCTGCCGTGGCCGGTCTCGGTGGTGCTCCACACCAACCACGCGCAGGAATTCGACGCCGGCGTGGATGCGGCGCTGGCGCGGCTGCGCGCCACCGGCGCGCTGCTGCTCAACCAGGCGGTGCTGCTGCGGGGGGTGAACGACAGCCTCGACGCGCAGGCGGCCCTGCACGAACGCTGCTTCTCCGCGGGGGTACTGCCCTACTACCTGCACCAGCTCGATCGCGTCGCCGGCGCGGCCCACTTCGAGGTCCCCGACGCCGAGGCGCTGGCCCTTCACGCCGCGCTGCGTGACCGGTTGCCCGGCTACCTCGTGCCGCGGCTGGTGCGCGAAGTGGCGGGCGACATGTCCAAGCGGCCGCTGTGAGCATCGGCGATGGACGCCAACCACCGGCCATGGCATAACGCGGCCACAAGGGGAGAAATGCATGTCGATGAAGTCTGACAACGCCTTGCGCCTGCTGATCGTGGACGATCGGGTCGAGGACGCCGAGGCGCTGGTCAGCGGCCTGCGCAATGCCGGGATCGCGGTCCGCCCGGTGCGCGCGGCCAGTACCGATGAACTCACCGCCGCGCTCGCCGGTCCGGCCGACCTGGTGCTGGCCGCGCTGGCGGCGCAGTCGCTGCCGTTCGCCGAGGCCGTGCAACTGGTCACCGGCTGCGGCAAGGACCTGCCCCTGGTGGCGATCGCCGACCAGCTCGACGAAGCGCAGTACGACACCGCGCTGAGCCTCGGCGCACGCGCAGTCGCAATCAGGCACCGGCCACAGCAGGTGCTGTCGCAGGTGCGCAACGAGTGGGCCGACCTGGACGCGCGACGCGCCCAGCGCCGCCTCGAATCGCGCGTGCGCGAGACCGAGCGCCGCTGCGACGCGCTGATCGAATCCTCGCGCGACCCGATCGCCTACATCCACGAAGGCATGCACATCCGCGCCAACGCCGCCTACCTGGAGATGTTCGGCTACGAGAGCTTCGAGGACGTCGAAGGCATGTCGCTGCTGGACATGGTCGCGCCGCAGCACGTGGAGGGTTTCAAGCAGTTGCTCAAGTCGCTGGCCAAGGGCGACCCGCCGCCACCGCGCCACGAGCTGGAAGCGCGCGACCTGGACGGCAACGCCTTCGCCGCGTCGATGGAATTCACCCAGGCCCAGTACGAGGGCGAGCCCTGCCTGCAGGTCGTGTTCCGGCGCCAGGAGTTCGATCCGGAGCTGGCCCAGGAGCTGGAGGAACTGCGCCAGCGCGACCAGGTGACCGGCCTGCTCAACCGGCCCACCTTCCTGCGCTCGCTGGAGGACGCGGTCGACGACGCCGGGCAGAAGAACGGCCAGCACGGCCTGCTGATGATCGAGCCGGACCACTACCACCGTCTGCTGCAGGACATCGGGCTGGATTCGGCCGACGCGCTGCTGGCCTCGATCGGCCAGCGCCTGCAGGCGCTGCTCCGGCAGGACGAACTGGGCGGCCGTGCGATCGGGGCACGCTTCTCCGAACACACCCTGGCAGTACTGCTGCGCGGCAGCGACTATGCCGCCACCTGCGCACTGGCCGAGAAGATCCTGGCCGCGTTCTCGGCCGACGTGTTCCAGATCGGCGCGCGCTCGAGCGTGATCAGCGCCAGCATCGGCGGCGTGCAGATCGGCGAGAAGATCGCCAGCGTCTCGCAGGTGCTGGCCAAGGCCACCCAGGGCGTGGAATCGTCCAGCGGGGTCGGCGGCAACCGCTACGAGATCTTCGACCCGGCGGCGGTAGACCGGGCCGAGGAAGAGCACGTGCGCGCCTGGGTGGCGCGCCTGCGCGAAGCGCTCGACAACGAGCGCTTCGTGTTGCACTACCAGCCGACCATCAACCTGCAGGGCGACACCGGCGCCACCTACGAGGCGCTGATGCGGCTGGACCCGGGGGATGGCCAGCTGATCGCACCCGGCAACTTCCTGCAGATCGCCGAAGAGCACAGCCTGCTCGCCGAAATCGACCGCGCGGTCCTCAGCCAGGCGATCACCGCAATCGGCCAGCGCATCGCGTCCAACCGGCCGACCACCCTGCTGGTCAAGGTCAGCCAGGCCGCGCTGGACGACACCGGGCTTGCCGAATTCATCGGCCAGCAGCTGCAGGCGCATGGCGTGCCGGGCGAGTACCTGGTCCTGCAGTTGCCCGAGGCCAAGGTGTTCACCCATCTCAAGGCGACCCAGGCCTTCGCCGATGCGCTTGGACGTTTCGACTGCCGGCTCTCGCTGGAGCAGTTCGGCATGGGCCTGGATTCGTTCCAGCTGCTGGCCCACCTCAAGCCGAACCTGGTCAAGATCGACCGCAGCTTCATCGAGGACCTGCCGCGCAGCACCGACAACCAGAACCGGGTGCGCGAGATCGCCAACCGCGCGCGCGAACTGGGGATCCGCACCATCGCCGAACACGTGCAGGACGCGGCCAGCATGTCGATCCTGTTCTCGTCCGGCGTCGACTACGTGCAGGGCTTCTTCCTGGCCACGCCCGGGCCGTCGATGAATTACGACTTCGAGTAAGCGCACAGGCCGCAGGCGACTGCGGCCAGGGCCCGGCCCCAGCGCCAGCGTGACAGCCGGGCGGGTGTTCCCGGAATGAAAAAGGCGCCGGTCTCCCGGCGCCTTTTCCGTGGATCAAGCCCGCCGTCGCAGGGCTAGACCGCGATCCCCTCGCGCAGCGTTTCCGGCGGCGCGTTGCGCAGGGCGGCGATGCGCTCTTCCAGCGGCGGATGGCTCATCAGCAGCCGGCGCAGGCCGAAGCCGGGCGAGCCGCTGATGCCGAAGGCGGCGATCTGCTTGGGCAGGGTATTGGCCCCCTGGTTCTGGGCGAGGCGCTCCAGCGCGGCGATCATCTTGTGGCGGCCCGCCAGGGCGGCGCCGCCGGCATCGGCACGGAACTCGCGATGCCGCGAGAACCACATCGCGATCATGCTGGCGAACAGGCCGAAGATCATGTCCAGCACGAACACGATGGCGAAGTAGGCAAGCCCGCCGCCGCCGTTGTCGCGGCCACCGCTGAGGTAGCCGTCCACCACCCGCCCGACCACGCGGGCGAGCACGATCACGAAGGTGTTGAGCACGCCCTGCAGCAGGGCCATGGTCACCATGTCGCCGTTGGCCACGTGCGCGACCTCGTGCGCCAGCACGGCCTCGGCTTCGTCGCGGTCCATCGACCGCAGCAGGCCGGTCGAGACCGCGACCAAGGCATTGTTGCGGTTCGCGCCTGTGGCGAAGGCATTGATCTCGGGCGCGTCGTACACGGCCACCTCGGGCATGCCGATGCCGGCCGCCTCGGCCTGGCCGCGGACGGTCTCCACCAGCCAGCGCTCGACCTCGTTGCGCGGCTGCGTGATCACCTGCGCCCCGCTGAAGCGCTTGGCGGTCCATTTCGACAGCGCCAGCGAGATCAGCGAGCCGCCGAAACCGAACAATGCGGCGAACACCAGCAGGCCGCCGAAGGTCGAAGGGTTCACGCCAAGGATGGACATGACGATGCTGACCAGTGCCAGCACGGCCAGGTTGGTGATCAGAAACAGGGTGATGCGCTTGAACATGGAGTCTTCCAGGGCTGGCGCGTGGGACGCCGGTCGTCGTGATCGATTATGGTTGATCGGGATGAATTTCAAGTGGCGGGGCGACCCGCGGGCTTCCCCATTCAGCCGCATATGCCCGACCCCACCCTCTCCCATCGCGGCCGCTTCGCGCCCTCGCCCACCGGCCCGCTGCATTTCGGCTCGCTCGTCGCCGCGCTCGGCAGCTGGTTGATGGCACGCCGCGCGGGCGGCCGGTGGCTGCTGCGGGTGGAGGACATCGATCCGCCACGCGAAGTCGCGGGTGCTGCCGCGGCGCAGTTGCGCACGCTTGCGGGGTTCGGGCTCCGCGGCGATGGCCCGGTGCTGTACCAGAGCGGCCGCGGCGCGATCTACCAGGCCGCGCTCGACCGCCTGCTGGGCAGCGGAAGGGCCTTCGCCTGCCACTGCAGCCGCGCCGCGCTGGCCGAGAGCGGCGGCATCCATCGCCGCTGCGTGCCCGGGATGCGGCGGGCCGATCCCGCCGTGCGCCTGCGCGTTGCCGACGGCACCGTGATCGCCTTCGACGATCGGGTCCATGGACCCATGCAGCAGGACGTGGCCGCCGAAGTCGGCGACTTCGTGCTGCGCCGCGCCGACGGCCCCTGGGCCTACCAGCTGGCGGTGGTGTTGGACGACGCCGACCAGGGCATCACCGAGGTGGTGCGCGGCGCGGATCTGCTCGATTCCACGGCGCGCCAGATCCTGCTGCAGCGGCAGTTGGGATTGCCGACGCCGACGTACGCGCACCTGCCGCTGGTCGTGGACGATGACGGACACAAGCTGTCGAAGTCGCATGCCGCGCTGCCGGTCGATGACGCGGCGCCGATGGACGCGCTGGATGCCGCCTGGCGCGTGCTTGGCCAGCCGGTCGCCGCGGTCGCTGCAGCCCGGACGCCGGAGGCGTTCCTCGCCCGCGCGCTGCCCGCGTTCGACCCCGCGCGAATTCCGGCTGGCCCGGTGACGCTTCGCGCCGCGATGCACAACACACCTGTCGCCGGCCGCGACTAGACTGGATGCGGTGCCGCGGCAGCGGCGGAAGAGGAAGTAACGACATGGCGACTCGCGTGGCTCTGGTGACCGGTGGAACCGGTGGGATTGGCACGGCGATCTGCAAGCGGCTTGCGGACCAGGGCCACAAGGTGGCGACCAACTACCGCAACGAGGAAAAAGCCCGCGCCTGGCAGGCGCAGATGAAGGCCGACGGCTACGAGTTCACCCTGGTCAAGGGTGACGTGACCTCCCCGGAGGAAGCCGCGGCGATGGTGCGCGAAGTCGAGGACACGCTCGGCCCGGTCGAGGTCCTGGTCAACAATGCGGGCATCACCCGCGACGGCACCTTCCACAAGATGTCGGCGCCGCAGTGGAACGACGTCGTCAACACCAACCTCAACTCGGTGTTCAACGTCACCCGCCCGGTCATCGAGGGTATGCGCGAGCGCAAGTGGGGGCGGATCATCCAGATCAGTTCGATCAACGGCCTCAAGGGGCAGTACGGCCAGGCCAACTACGCCGCGGCCAAGGCCGGCATGCACGGCTTCACCATTTCCCTGGCGCGCGAAAACGCCAAGCTCGGCATCACCGTCAACACGGTCTCGCCCGGCTACGTGGCCACCGACATGGTGATGGCGGTGCCCGAGGAAGTCAGGGCCAAGATCGCGGCCGACATCCCCACCGGCCGCCTGGGCAAGCCCGAGGAGATCGCCTATGCGGTCGCCTTCCTGGTCGATGAACAGGCCGCGTGGATCACCGGCTCCAACCTCGACATCAACGGCGGGCACCACATGGGCTGGTAGGTCCGTTTCACGGGAGACAGCCGCGGAAGGCCGGCCTGCCGGCCTTCCTGCCACCTGCCCGCACCCCGTCCCGGCCCCTGCTTGCAAGCCGTGCTGCGCTGCGCCATGCTGCGAGGCACCAATACTTCGAGCAGTTGCTCCATGGCCTCGACCCGGATCATCAAGAAGTATCCCAACCGCCGTCTCTACGACACCGAGATCTCCAGCTACATCACGATCGAGGATGTGCGCCAGCTGATCGTCGACGGCGAGGAGTTCGAGGTCCGGGACGCCAAGTCGGGCGACGACATCACCCGTTCGGTATTGCTGCAGATCATCTCCGAGCACGAGTCGGACGGCGAGCCCGTGCTCTCCACCCAGCTGCTGAGCCAGATCATCCGGTTCTACGGCGACTCGATGCAGGGCTTCATGGGCAGCTACCTCGAGCGCTCCATGCAGGTGTTCCTCGACCAGCAGCAGCAGTTCCGCCAGCAGATGGGCGGAGTGCTGGGGCAGACGCCGTGGGCGATGATGAACCAGCTTACCGAGCGCAACATGGAAATGTGGAAGGAATTCCAGAAAAACCTGACCGGCAGCGTCGGCCAGAAGCCGGACCCGGAACGCCGCGGTCGCTGACCGCGCCGGCCGCCAGGGTTTCCGCGGCGCGCAGCGCGCCTCCCCGTCCCCATCCCAAGCATCCGCATGAACAATCGCGTGGCCGTCGTCACTGGCGGCATCGGCGGGCTCGGCTCGTCCATCTGCATCCACCTCGCCCGTGCCGGGCGGCGGGTCATCGCCGCCGACCTGGGCAATGACCCAGCCCGCATCTCGAACTTCCAGCAGCAGGTGGACGGCCTCGACGTGCGTTTCGCCGCGCTGGACGTGTCCGATTTCGACGCCTGCGCCGCCTTCGTCCAGGACGTCGAGCAGACCGACGGCTCGCTGGACGTGCTGGTCAACGCCGCCGGCATCACCCGCGACACCACGCTGCGCAAGATGGAGCGCACGCAGTGGGATGCAGTGATGTCGGTCAACCTCGACAGCGTGTTCAACCTGTGCCGGCACGCGGTCGAAGGCATGATGGCGCGCGGCTTCGGCCGCATCGTCAACATCAGCTCGGTCAACGGCCAGACCGGCCAGTTCGGCCAGACCAACTACTCGGCCGCCAAGGCGGGCATGCACGGTTTCACCATGGCGCTGGCGCGCGAAGTGGCGCGCAAGGGCGTGACGGTGAATTCGGTGTCGCCCGGCTACTGCGAGACCGCGCTGGTTGCCGCGATCCCCGAAGAGATCCGCCAGGGCATCGTCGAGCGCGTGCCGGCCGGCCGCCTGGGGCAGCCTTCGGAGATCGCGCGCACCGTCGGCTTCCTCAGCGATGACGAGGCCGGCTACATCACCGGCGCCAACATCCCGGTCAACGGCGGGCTGTACATGGGGTTCTGAGCGGGCAGGCGCCACCCCCAGTTCTTTACCTGTAGGAGCGGCTTCAGCCGCGACCGGGCATTCACGAATACCGGAACGGGGTCGCGCCTGAAGGCGCTCCTACAGGAAATACGGCCGCCGGTCGGGTCTACTGCCTGCAGAAGCGCTGGCGGTATTCCAGCGCCTTGGGCATCAGCGACTGCAGGTTGGCGATGCGCGTGCCGGGGTTGGGATGGGTCGAGGAGAACTCCGGCGGCGCCTGGCCGCCGCTGGCCTCGCTCATCCGCTCCCACAGCGGCACCGACTCCTGCGGATCGAAACAGGCCGCTGCGGCCAGCATCAGCCCGACCTCATCGGCCTGCGTTTCGTGCTTGCGCGCATACGGCAGCAGGTAGCCGTAGCCCATCGCGGCCATGATCATCTGCTGCTGTTGCGGATCCATGCCGCTCATCGCGCCGGCCATCTGCCCCACCTGGCTCAACTTCTGCTGGGCCATGCGCTGCGCGCCGTGGCGCAGCAGCGCGTGCGCGATCTCGTGGCCCATCACCACCGCCATGGCGTTTTCGTTCTGCGCCACCGGCACCAGCCCGGTGTAGACGGCCATCTTCCCGCCCGGCAGGCAGAAGGCGTTGGCCTGGTCAGATTCGATGACGTTGACCTCCCACTGGAAGTCCTGCGAGAACGTCGGTGCCTGCTGGCCGTTTTCCGCGGCGAGCGCGGCCTCGACCTCGGGCACCTTCGCGACCAGGCGCTGCGCGATGCCGCGCACCTGACGCGCGATCTGCGAATCCGGATCGACGGGGCGCTCCTGGCTCAGGATTTCCTGGTAGGCCTGCAGGCCCAGCGCCTTCTCGTCCTCGATCGACAGGCTGCGGTCGATCAGCACCGACTCGCCGGTCACCGCGTCCACCGACTGGTTGGAAAACCAGTAGTACGCGCCGTAGCCGGCGAACAGCAACAGGATGATGAAGCGCGGGTTGATGCCGCGCCTGCCGCCGGCCGGCTGCTGCCGGTGGCGCCCACCGAACGGGTCACGTCGCATCGTTCTTCCTTCCGGCCCCTGCCGATCAACCCTTACAGATCACGTACCACACGGAAGCCGAGGCGCGCGTTGGTGGTGTCCACCGACGCCGGCGCGCGCCAGGCCGAACGGGTCTGCGCCGGCGAACTGGCCCAGGAACCGCCGCGGATCACCTGGTCGCGGCAGCCCGGGTTGATCCAGGCCGAACCGTCGCCGGGTGCGCGGCGGTAGCCATCATGCCAGCAGTCGGCCACCCATTCGCTGACGTTGCCCGACATGTCGTGAAGGCCCCATGCATTGGGCGCCATGCTGCCCACCGGCGCCGGCCCCCAGTAGCCATCCCCATAGCCGGCAAAGGCATTGGCCCAGGTGCGTCCGGCAGGAGACCGGTCCAGTCCGCCGGTGGTGTTGGCCACCCCCGGCGGCGGCTCGCCCTCGCCCCAGGGGAAGCGCCCGACGCTACCGGCGCGCAGCGCGTACTCGAATTCGGCTTCGCTGGGCAGGCGGTAACGACGGCCGGTCTGGGCCGCCAGCCACTCGACGTAGGCTTGGGCGTCGCGTGCACTCACGTGCACCACCGGCAGGCCGTCATCCGCGGGGCGCCCCAGGTAATCGGTGTGCCAGTCCGCGCCGCTGCTGCGCACGAAGTTGTTGCTGCGCTCGTCGTAGACCATCGAGAAACCGCGGCGCGAGGCGCGGGTGCGATGGCCGGTCGCGCTGATGAAACGCCGGAACTGGCCGACCGTGACCTCGCGGATCGACATGCCGAAACCACGCGCGAACCGGATCGGATGCGCGGGGCGTTCGTAGTCGCTGGCATCGCGTTCGCGTTCCGGCGCGCCCATGGTGAACGCACCGTGCGGCACCACGGCCATCTGCGGACCGCGACCGCCCGTCTGCAGCGCATCGGTGAACACCTGCCCGGGCGCATACAGGCCGTAATGCACGGCCAGGTCGATACGCTCGCGCAGCTCCAGCGCGGCAGGGTCGCCGGGACGGGCGATACGCAGCAACTCGGCCAGATGCCGCCGGGCCAGGTCGATGCCGCCGAACTTGGGCAGCGCGCCGATGCCGAGGTCGCGCAGGCGTGCGATCCGGGTCGTGCGGATGGCCGCGATACGCGCGCGCGCGTCGGCCACAGTCTGCAGCCCGGCATCCGGCCGCACCTCGGTGGCATGGGCCAGCCAGCGCGCGGCGGTATCGAAGTCCGCGGCCAGGGCAGCAGCTTCGGCACGCCGGATCAGCGCACTTTCCACCGCCGCCATGCCCTGGCGCGCGCGCGGCTGTTCCGGCGCCAGCGCCAGTGCCTGGCGGAACGCGGCCAGCGCACCACCGCCCGCCTCGCCCAGATCACCGGCGGCCAGCGCCTGCTCGCCCGCAGCGTTGAGGCCGGACACGCGCTCTGCCAGGTCGACCTGCGCCAGGAACCCGAGCACCGCGTCGTCCCCGGGATCGATCGCACGCACGATGGCGGCCAGTTCCAGCGCACGCTGCAGCGCCGCCTCGTCTTCACCGGCATCGGCCAGCGCGGCGTCGCCCGCCTGCAGCAGCTGGCGCAGCGCGCGGCGCAGGCCGGCTTCAGCGAAACGGCTGTGCTCGGGCAGGGTCGACAGCGCCAGGTAGATCGGGACCGCGGCATCGGCATCTTCGTACAGCCGGCCTTCGGCAAGCGCGGCACTGGCACGCTCGCGCAGTTCGGCCGGTTCGGTCGCTGCCAGATCGACCGACGGCGCGCGCCAGGTGAACCTGGCCGCACTGTCGTCGCCACTGACGGTGACACTGCCACTGCCGACATCCGCCGCCACGCCCGCCTGGTCGCCAGGCGCCACGGGACTGTCGTCCTCGCGCACGCACGCCGCGCACAGCGCGGCAGCAAGCGCGCACGCGATCCAGGTCCTACGCAATCCTGACTTGCTCGACGACATCGGTGCCAGATTAAGCGATCGCGGCAAACGGCGCGAAGGCGCAGGCCCGCGCACCTGGGGTCGCGCGCCATCGCGCATGCGCGGCATTGCCATGCCTGCCCGCGCGCCGGTAGGCTGCCGCCCCATGTCGTCTTCTCCACACTGGGTCGCGGACCCCGCCGTCCTCCGCACGCATCTCGCCGCCGCCACCGCCCGCGTCGCCGTCGATACCGAGTTCATCCGCGAACGCACCTACTGGCCGCAGCTGTCGCTGGTGCAGGTCGCGATCGAGCTGCCTGGCGCGCAGGAACCGGAAATCCTGCTGCTGGACATGCTCGCCGAGGGCATGAGCGCAGCGCTCGCGCCGCTGTTGTCGGACCGCTCCGTGCTCAAGATCATGCACAGCGCCAGCGAAGACCTGGTGGCGCTGCGCCAGTCCTGTGGTGCCGTGCCCGACCCGCTGTTCGACACCCAGATCGCAGCCTCGCTGGCTGGCGTCGGCGCCGGCCTCGGCTACCAGCGGCTGGTGCAGGAACTGCTCGGCGTCGCCGTGGACAAGGGCGAGACGCGGTCGGACTGGATGAAGCGCCCGCTTTCGGACTCGCAGCTGCGCTACGCCGCCGACGACGTGCGGCACCTGTTCGCCGTGCACGACGCGCTGGACGCCAGGCTGCAGTCGCTGGGGCGCGCGGAATGGCTCGCCGAAGACTGCGCCAGGATGATCGACGCGGCCCGCCGCGACGAGATCGAGCGCTGGCCGCACCTGTCGCTGCGCAGCGCCCAGTTCCTGGACGTGGATGGCCAGCGCCGGCTGCTGCGCCTGCTGCGCTGGCGCGAACTGCAGGCCCGGCGCAGTGACCGGCCGCGCAGCTGGGTGCTGGACAACGACCTCGCCGCCACGCTCGCCCGCGATCCCCTGCCCGACCTCGCCGCGCTGGAGCGCCTGCTCGACGCCCATCCCAAGGCCCCGCGCAAGCTGGCCACGTCCATCCACGACGCCCTGAAAACCCCGCTTGACGACGAAGCCGAGGCGCCCGCGCCGCGCACCAGCGAACGCGACCGCAAGGCGCTGCGCCGGCTGCAGGACGCAGTGGCCGCGCGCAGCGCCGAACTGGGCATGCCCGATGGCTCCCTGGCCTCGCGGCGCTGGCTGGAAACCCTGCTCGACGGCGAGGACTGGCCCGGCATGCTCTCGGGCTGGCGACGCGCCCAGCTCGAGCCGGTGCTGGCACCGCTGCTGGACATTGGCAGCGAACCCGCCGCGCCGTTATAATCCCAACCCTGTGGGGCCATAGCTCAGCTGGGAGAGCGCGTCGTTCGCAATGACGAGGTCGGGAGTTCGATCCTCCCTGGCTCCACCAATCGATCTGCAGGAGAAGGCCGGGAAACCGGCCTTTTTCTTTGGTTCTTCTCCCACTTGAGGGGAGTTCGACCAGGTGCGAGCGCCTCAGCACCCGAATCGATGCCGTGCCCGGGCGGTCGGGGGTCGAGACAAGCAAAACATGGATGTTCTGCGCGATTCAGGCGGGGTGACCGCGATGACTTGCGCGGCATGCCGCGCATCCGCGCGAACGCCCGGCAGGTTGTGCCGGGCCGGCCCGCGTAGCGGCCCTGACCGAGCGAAAAGCGATCCCGGCCGACAGGGTGCGGCGCCCATCCGCCAACCACAAAACTCCGCTCTCCCCTCGAGTGGGAAAAGAACCAAAGAAAAAGGTTCTTCTCCCAGCTAAGCGGAGTCGGCCGGCTGGCAAGCGATCGGATCAAGCCTTCGGTCAGAGTCGTCCCGGGCCGGAAGTTGCTACCCAGGCTCGGTCAGCCCGCTGCGCCGGTCCGGCCCCGCGCAGCGGCCTGGCATCGCGATCCCGCCCGTGCTTCAGCCGGCGACCAGCGCGTGGCCGCTATGCTCGTGCGCTCGCCGATCGCCCACACAGTCACGCCACGCACCCGCTTGCACCGGTCGGCACCCGACCGTCCTGCCCCGCCTTCCCCGGATCGCCATGCTCTCCAACACAGCCCTGCCCCGTTCCCTGTTCGCCGGCCTTGTTCTGGCAGGGCTGGCCGCCTGCGGCAGCGGCAGTGCGGTCCGTGGCGACGAGGTGCCGGCGCCCGTTGCCGCGCCGATCGTGACCGCGCCGACACCGCCGCAGCTGCGGATCGGTCTGGCGCTGGGTGGCGGCGCGGCCAAGGGCTTCGCCCACATCGGCGCGATCAAGATGCTGGAAGCCAACGGCATCCGTGCCGACGTGGTCGCGGGCACCAGCGCCGGCAGCGTGGTCGGCGCGATGTACGCCAGTGGCATGGATGCGTTCACCATGCAGGAACGCGCGGTGGCGCTGGACGAGTCGACGCTGCGCGACGTACGCCTGTTCTCCGGCGGCCTGGTGCAGGGCCAGGCGCTGCAGGATTACGTCAACCGCGAGATCGGTGGACGCGCGATCGAGCGCCTGCCCAAGCCGTTCGCAGCGGTGTCCACGCGCCTGGACAACGGCGACCGCGTCGTGTTCGTGCGCGGCAACACCGGACAGGCGGTGCGTGCCTCGAGCAGCGTGCCCGGCGTGTTCGAACCCACGCGTATCGGCACCCACAGCTATGTCGACGGCGGTGTGGTCAGCCCGGTGCCGGTGGATGCGGCGCGCCAGCTGGGCGCAGACATCGTCATCGCCGTCGACATCTCCAGCAAGGCCGGGGGCATCGCGCCCACCGCGCTGGCCGGCATCGTCAACCAGTCGATCACGATCATGGGCCAGACCCTCGGCCGGCAGGAACTTGCGCGCGCCGACGTGGTGATCCGGCCACGGGTCAACGACATCGGCCCGGTCAGCTTCGAGCAGCGCAATGCCGCGATCCTGGAGGGCGAGCGCGCTGCGCTGGCCGCGCTGCCGCAGATCCGCGCGAGGATCGCTGCTGCGGAGAAGGCGCGCCACGATGATGCGGCACGCCGCAAGGCGGAGGCTGCGGCTGCGCAGGTGCCGGCCGACATCGACTGCGGCGACAGCTGGGTGCGCCGCCTCAACCCGTTCGCGAAGGACCGCCCCTGCGGTTGAAGCCAGGCCGGCTTGATCCAGGTCAAGCAGGAACGCGTCCGTCGCCGGAAAGCGGCATACGCCGGCGTGTGGTTGATTTCAATCAATTGCAGGCAGGCACCCCCCGTCCACGATGTCCCCGAACCCAACAACGCGGATATCGAGGACACTCCTCATGAAAATCCTGAACACCAGCCTTCTTGCTTCGGCCCTCGTCCTGGCGGTCGCCGCCAGCGCTCCCGCACCGGCGCATGCCGTCGACGCACTTGAGCTGGTGAATGCCACCCTCGACCAGGCGTCCGACCTTGCTGCCCTGCCGCGTCACCAGGTCACGCTGAAGCGCCCGCCCTTCGTGCACGACCATGACCAGGTCGCCAAGGGCGGCCCCAAGGTCGTGCAGTTCACCCTGCCGATCGTCGAGCAGGAAATCGTCATCGATGGCGAAGGCACGAAGATGCATGCGATGACCTTCGGCGGCTCCATCCCCGGCCCGCTGATGGTGGTGCACGAGGGCGACTACGTCGAAGTGACCCTGGTCAACCCGGCCAGCAACACGATGCCGCACAACATCGACTTCCATGCGGCCACCGGCGCACTGGGCGGCGGCGACCTGACCGTCGTGCAGCCGGGCGAGGAAGTGACGCTGCGCTGGAAGGCCACGCGCGCCGGCACCTTTGTCTACCACTGCGCCCCGGGCGGCCCGATGACGCCCTGGCACGTGGTCGCCGGCATGCACGGCACGATCATGGTGCTGCCGCGCGAAGGGCTGACCGACGGCCACGGCAAGTCTCTGAAGTACGACCGCGCCTACTACATCGGCGAGACGGAGTTCTACATCCCGCGCGACGAGGCCGGCAACTTCAAGTCCTATGACTCGCACGCCGAGTCGCTGCCCGACACGCTCGCCGCGATGAAGAGCCTGGTGCCCTCGCACGTGGTATTCAACGGTGCGGTCGGCGCGCTGGCCGGCGCCAACGCGATGACCTCGAAGGTCGGCGAGACGGTGCTGCTGGTGCACTCGCAGGCCAACCGCGACACGCGCCCGCACCTGATCGGTGGCCATGGCGACTACGTCTGGGAAGAAGGCAAGTTCGCCAACGCCCCGCTCAAGGACCTGGAGACCTGGTTCATCCGCGGCGGATCGGCGGGCGCGGCGCTCTACACCTTCCACCAGCCCGGCCTGCACGTGTACCTCAACCACAACCTGATCGAGGCGGTCCTGCTCGGCGCGGCAGCGCACATCCAGGTCGCAGGCGACAAGTGGAACCATGACCTGATGACCACGCCTTCCGCGGTCGGGGCGATCAAGCCCGATACCGACCTCGCGCTCCCCGGCAAGTAATTACGGCACGCCCCGTGTCGTCGGGCCACTCCCGCTCACGCGGGGGTGGCCTTTTTCATGCCTTTTCCCCAGGTCGAACCGTTGCTGGAGGTCGCGGCGCGGGTCTCGACGGGACGCTGCGTCCGTGCAGGCGCCCGTGGCTACAGCTCACGCGCCGCAGCTGCGATGATGTCGCCCACGGCAAGCGCCGTCGGCAGCCTGGAGGCGCGACATGATCGAACTTCTCATCCGCCAGCGGACACGCGACCTGGGCAGTTTCGAGGTCGGTCGGGTGCTGCCCTTCGCGCGGCGGCGCATGGTCGGGCCTTATATCTTCTTCGACCGGATGGGCCCGAAACTGATCGCGCCGGGCCTGCCGGCAGAAGCCGACGTGCGCCCGCACCCGCACATCGGCCTGTCCACGGTCACCTATCTGTTCGACGGCGAGATCATGCACCGCGACAGCGTCGGCTCGGAGCAGCCGGTGCGCCCCGGCGAGGTGAACTGGATGACTGCCGGCCGCGGCATCACCCATTCCGAACGTTTCGAGCGGCTGCGCGAGGAAGGCGGCCCGATGGACGGAATCCAGGCCTGGGTCGCGCTGCCGGAGGAGCGCGAGGAGATCGATCCCGGCTTCTGGCACTACCCCGCGCAGGCGCTGCCGGAGTTCCAGGACGATGGCGTGAGGGGACGCCTCATCGCCGGGCGCCTGGCCGGCATGGAATCGCCGGTGCGGATCGATTCGCCGCAGTTCTACGTGCACTGGCGGCTTGGCGCGAGTACGCGGATCTCGCTGCCGGCGGAGTATCCCGAACGCGCGGTGTATGTCGCCCGCGGCGAGGTGGAGATCGCGGGCCAGCGCGTGGAGTCCGGCAGCATGGCGGTGCTTGCGCCGGGAAGCGCGGTGACCATCTCCGCGGTTGGCGATGCGGTGGTCATGGCCCTGGGCGGTGAACCGGTGGGGCCGCGCTACATCGACTGGAACTTCGTATCCTCCTCGAAGGAACGCATCGACCAGGCCCGCGCGGACTGGGCGGCCGGCCGGATGAAGCTGCCGGACCTGGACGATGACGAGTTCATCCCGCTGCCGGCGAAGATCGCAGGCATGCGCGAACCCGAACCCATGTCCTGATCCATCCGGCGCATGCCGGCACGGACCTTTCACCCCTGCACCCGCCATGACACTGACCTTCGTCGCGCTGATCGATTTCCTCGGCACGTTCGCATTCGCGATCAGTGGCGGGCTGGTGGCGGTGCGGCACAGGCTCGACCTGTTCGGCGTGCTGGTGCTGTCGTTCGCCGCGGCGACGGCCGGCGGCATCATCCGCGACGTGCTGCTGGGCCTGGTGCCGGCATCGGTGCTGGACTGGCGCTACCTGGCGGTCTCCGCCGCCGCGGGCCTGGTGACCTTCCAGTGGCACGAGCGGGTCGAACGCATGCGCAATCCGGTGCAGATCTCCGATGCGATCGGGCTGTCGCTGTTCGCGGTGCTGGGCGCGGGCAAGGCGCTGGCGCACGGGCTGGGCCCGACCGGCGCGATCATGCTCGGCATCCTGTCCGGCGTCGGCGGGGGCATCGTCCGCGACGTGCTCGTAGCGACCATTCCGGGCGTGCTGCAGCGCGAGCTCTACGCGGTGGCCGCGCTCGTGGGCGCCCTGGTGGTCGTGGCCGGACACGCGCTGTCGCTGCCGGGACCACCCACCGCGGTCGCCGGCGCGGTGGCCTGCTTCGTGCTGCGCTGGCTGGCGATCCGGCGTGGCTGGCGGCTGCCGCTTCCGCGTGGTGGTGCGGCCTGACGATCGCAATCAAGCGCAGGCCCCATGCATCCACGCCACGGGCGGACACCGGGTCGCCCCCGCTCACCGTCCACACTCAACCCAGCAGGTACAGCGCCCCCAGCGGATGGTGCGTGCGCGCGATGAAGTAGATCTGGGCGAACACCAGCAGCGCCGCCACGTAGCTGATCGCGCGTGCGCGACGGGTGTGGCCGCGACGCAACGCGTACACGCCCAGCACCACGTAGACGACGATCAGCACCACCTTGACCGCCAGCCACCCATTGGCGTACAGCGCCGAGGGAAGGATGGTCAGCAGCATCATCGCCGCGGTGAGCAGGGCGGTATCGATGGTGTAACTCAGATAGCGCACCGGCGCGGCGTTGGGCCAGCGCGCACCCAGGAGCAGCAGCAGTCCGCGCAGCGCGAACAGCCCGCCGCTCAACAGGGCAAAGCCGATATGGGCGTGCTTGATCTGGGGGTAGAACTCGATCATTCCGGAAACACCTCTGGCCGTAGACCGGCCATTGTCCCTCGCCCGGCTGCGGGAAAGGGAAGACGATTCCCAATGCGGCTGGGAAGGGGGCAGACGGTCGCCGTGTCATCGGCCGGCCTGTGCCTCTGCGACGCATCGCTCCCTTACCCCGGCTTGCCGTCCGCGCGCGGCGACAGGTAGATGCCGCCGATCCGGAACACCCAGGGCGACAGCGCCACGAGCCAGCCCAGCGCGGACAGCGCCTGCCATGCCAGCACGTCGGGCATCAGCTCCGCGGCGACCCGCATCGCCGCCGCCACCTGGATGCCGACGAAGGCGAACCAGGCCAGCCCGTACATCGTCAGCGGCCGGCCCGAGTGGCCCTGGGTGACGCGGCTCACCATCGCCACCAGCACGCTGCCGAACAGACCGATGAACAAGGCATGCGCCGGCGCGCGACCGAGCAGGAACGCGCCCGACTGCAGGTACAGCACGCTCTGCAGCGAGAACAGTGCGAACGTGACCGGCCACCACAGCAGCCCCGCGAACAGCACCCGCAGCATCCCCGGCGCCGCGCCACGCGGCCACCAGCGCCACAGCACGCACGCCGCAAGCACCAGCATCGGCAGATCCACCAGCCACAGCCAGGCATAGGCGTGCAGCAGCTCGAGCAGCAGGTGCGCCATCGCCAGGGCCCAGATCGCCGCCAGCAGCCACATGGGCCGCCAGGCGACATAGCCCGGCACGACGTTGCCGGCAAAGAACGGGAACATACGGTGTGCGACGGTCAGGTACACCGGCAGCAGCAGTCCGAAGGTGCCCAGCTTGATCGAGACGAACACCCACCATGGCGACCCGGCGAGCAGGAACACGCCAAAGCACAGCACGCCGAGCAGGCCCAGCAGCATCGCCGCGAAGCACGAGCGCGCATGCCAGGTCGTACCGCGCTCGGACAGCAGCAGCCGGCCGAGGATCCACACGCCCGCGCCCCATCCGGCCAGGGTCATGAACAGCCCCACCACCAGCGCGACCTCCAGGCCCAGCGCGCCCAGCAGCATCGCCGCCTGGCCGCCGAACATGCCCACGCCGACCGGCACGTAGCGCCAGCGCGGGATGTCGGGCAGGCCGAGCCAGCGCGGAAACACGGTCAGCAGGAAGCCGAAGAAGAAGCTCGGCAATACCTGGTACTGCATGACGAAGGCATGCAGCCAGCCCGGATGGGTCGACGCCTGCGGCACCTGCAGCAGGCCCGGCCAGCGTTGTGCGGCCAGCCAGGCCGCCCACCAGGCCATCGCCAGCAACAGGTTGCCGGCGCCGATGAAGAACATCAGCCGATGTGGCGCCTCGGCCAGCAGGCCGGGGGAAGGTCCGGAAGCGGGTCTGGTCATGCGGGCCATCTTCAGGGAACCGGATGCAGGCGACGTTGACGCAGGTCAAGCGATCCCGATGGCGCGCGTTGCGCCTGCCCTGCCGCCCTTCTGCAGGCGCGACGCCAGCCGCGATCGGCGCATGCACGGCGTCGCATCCGTGGATGCCTGTCGCTGCGGCAGCCGCTCCCAGCCACGCCGTGACCTTCGGTCTAGGACGAGGTCTCCACCGGCGTTCCATTCGCGTCGACCACCATGCGGGCGCGTCGTTCGCCGTAGTAGAAGCTTGCGCGGTACAGGCCCTCGTCCTCGCCCACGCCGCGTTCGCACAGCACCGAGATGCGGCGGTCCTCCATCAGCCGCCGGAACTCATCGACCTCCAGCGCAAGGGCTCGCGCCACCAGGGCGCCGTCGATCTCCACCTGCGGGTTGACCTGGATCCCGATGCGCTTGCCAGTGTCCATCCTTTTCTCCTCCAGTGTGTACTCCGGGCCGCACGTCGAAGTTGCGTGCGATGCCGAAACGCCTGGTCCGCCACCGCCCGGAACGCGGAAAACCCGGCGGCTCCTGCGGAGCCACCGGGTTCCCGCCACCACGGGGGTGAAGACCTGCCGCTAGGACCGGCTTTCAGCCAGGCCCTTGGCAACCGGAAGCACCTCCGGCCGGGGCGCGATCCACAGCCGCAGCATGAACCAGGCCAGGGCCAGCGCACCGACGCTGAAGATGGTGTCGCCCGGCACCCGCATCCACACCAGCATGTCGATCAGCGGCTGCTGCATGAACTCGGCCGAGCGCGCGTACCAGTAGCCGTGGTCGAGCGCGGCGACCAGCTGCATCACGCCGATCGGCAGCAGGGTCAGCAGCGCCATCCCCGCCAGGCCGATGTTGAAGGCCCAGAACGACACCTTCAGCGCCTGCTCGTTCCACTGCACGTCAGGCTTCAGCCCGCGCAGGCAGAACAGCATCAGGCCGACGCCGAGCATGCCGTACACCCCGAACAGCGCCGTGTGCCCGTGCAGCGGGGTCAGGTTGAGACCCTGCATGTAGTACAGCGGCAGCGGCGGGTTGATCAGGAAGCCGAACAGGCCGGCACCCACCAGGTTCCAGAACGCGACCGCGATGAAGAACATGATCGGCCAGCGGTACCTGGCCATCCACGGCGTCGCCTTGCCCAGCTTGTAGCTCTGGTAGGCCTCGAAGCCGACGTAGGCCAGCGGCACCACTTCCAGGGCCGAGAAGCTCGCGCCGATCGCGATCACCGCGGTGGGCGTACCGGTGAAGTACAGATGGTGCAGCGTGCCCAGCACGCCGCCGGCCATGAACACGATGGTCGCGAACAGCACCGCGATGGTCGCGGTCCTGACCTGCAGCAGGCCCAGGCGGGTGAACAGGAAGGCGATCACCGCCACCGCGAACACCTCGAAGAAGCCTTCCACCCACAGGTGCACCACCCACCAGCGCCAGTACTCGACCATCGACAGGTGGGTGTGTTCGCCCCACATCAGGCCGGCGGCGTAGAAGATGCCGATCGCCACGACCGACAGGAACAGCAGGCTGACGATGGAGCGCGACTCGCCGCCGTGGCGGATCGCCGGCCACAGCGCTCGGCCCACCAGGGTCAGCCACAGCATCAGGCCCACGAACAGGAACCACTGCCAGAAGCGGCCGATGTCGACGTATTCCCAGCCCTGGTGGCCGAACCAGAAGTTCTTGTCCAGGCCCAGCTTCTGCATCACAGCGAACCACTGGCCGGCGAACGAGCCGACCACGATCACGATCAGGCAGACCCACAGGAAGTTGACGCCGAGCCGCTGGAACTTCGGCTCATGCCCGGAGATCGCCGGACCGATGTACAGGCCCATGCCCAGCCATGCGGTGGCGATCCACAGCACCGCGAGCTGCGTGTGCCAGGTGCGCGTGAGCGAGTACGGCAGGATTTCCGACAGCGCGAAGCCGTAGGCTTCCTGGCCTTCGATCTGGTAGTGCGCGGTGGTCGCGCCCAGCAGGATCTGCACCAGGAACAGCGCCATCACCACCCAGAAGTACTTGGCGGTGGCGCGCATCGACGGGGTGATCTTGATGCTGGCCAGCGGATCGGTCTTGGGCAGCACCGGCGCCATCTCGTCGCCGTGGCTCACCGCGTAGTGCCAGCCCAGCAGGGCTACGCCGGCGATCAGGAACAGCACGCTGAACACCGTCCACAGGAAGGCGCTGGGCGGCGGGGTATTGCCGACCAGACCATCTGCCGGCCAGTTGGCCGTGTAGCTGATCTCCTGCCCCGGGCGCTGGGTGACCTGCGACCAGGACACCCACCAGAAGAACCCGGTCATCGCCTGCCGGTGCGCCGCCTCGCCCACGGTGTCGTTGCGCATTGCATAGGCTTCGCGCAGCGCCGCGGTCTCCGGCTCGTTGCCGAACAGGCTGATGTAGTGCGCGGCCACCTGCCCGATCGCCGTGACGCGGTCGGCGTCGAGGGTGATGGTGGCGGACGCCTCGTCCCAGGTGTTGGGGCGCATCAACGCCTGCACACGCGCGGCGTAGGACGCCTGCGTGGGCGCGTCGAGCGACTTGTAGCTGTCCACGCCGTGCTCGCGTGCAGCCCAGATGTCGAGGATCGCCTCGGCCTCGCGGTGCATCCAGTCTGCGCCCCAGTCGGGTGCGACGTAGGCGCCGTGGCCCCAGATCGAGCCTAGCTGCTGACCGCCGATCGATTGCCAGACCTGTCGGCCCTTCTCGATGTCGGCTCGGGTATAGACCACGCTGCCATCGGTAGACACCACCTGCTCGGGCATCGGCGGTGCCTGTCGGTGGACCTCGCTGCCCACCCACAGCAAGACGGCGAATGAGCTGAGCAACAGGATCGCCAGTCCTGTCCAGAGTTTGCGGGTCGAATCCATGGTGCGAAGCCTCTTTCGGAGTTTGCGGAATCGTGTTCCCGCAGGGCGCGCGGCACCTTGACTTGCGTCAAGCTCGGCGTGGAGGGGCCGGGAAAGCGTGGAAACAATCTCGGGGTGCCGCGTGCGGCTTGCCTCGCATCGCGGGGTCACGGCCCCGTTTCGGGGCAAGGCCGGGATGCGCTTGCCCGGGCTCGCGGATGCGCCGTGCGGCCCGTGGCCTCACCCCGCCCCGCTTCCTTGGCGAAGGGCATTCCTGGTTGCCGTGCCTGCAGCGATCCTCCCGTCTCCCCCGACTCCGCGGGGAGGAGGATGGCGCGCTACGGCGGATGCAGTTGATCCACGTCAGCGCAGCGGCCGCCATGCGGGCGCACACTGCGTGCACGATGCGTCCCTACCCGATCCTGCTGGTGCTGCACCTGTTGGCCGCGTTGCTGTTCGTCGGCACGGTGTTCTTCGAGGTGCTGATCCTGGAACGGGTGCGCCGGCACGTGCCGAAGAACGCGATGCACCTGGTCGAGGCCGGAATCGGCACGGTGGCGCGCAGGCTCATGCCATGGGTTCTGCTGGTGCTGTACGGCAGCGGCGCAGGCATGGCCTGGCGCTATCGCGAGGCGCTGGCACAGCCGTTTTCAAGCGGCTTTGCACTGATGCTGACGCTCAAGATCGCGCTGGCGCTGGGCGTGGCCGGGCATTTCGGCTACGCGATGTGGCAGATCCGGCGCGGGCAGCTGCGCGGCAGCCTGTCGCGACGGCTGCACCTGAGCCTGTTCTGGCACATGGTGGGCATCGTGGTGCTGGCCAAGGGGATGTTCCACTTCGGCTGGTAAGGCCGGCCGGAGAGAGCATCGTGCGGCGCCGGCAGTACGCTCAGCGCCTGGTGTGATCCCGAACGCAGTGAGGGGTCTATCCTGCGGACAGAAGATCCCTCACTGCGTTCGGGAGGACAGACAGGGCACGTCGCATGTGAGGTGACCGCAGGATCCCTCGCATCGGGACCCCCTCGAACGCGACCTCAATCGCGCAGCACGTGGTGCGCCAGTTCGTCCAGCACCTCGGGCTTGAGGATTTCCATGTCGCGGCGATCGACCTTGAGGACGCCTTCGTCCTGCAGCCGGCGCAGCACCCGGCTCACGGTCTCGGGCGCCAGGCGCAGGTAGTTGGCGATGTCGGTGCGGGCCATCGTCAGGCGCATGCGGTGGGCCGAGAAACCACGCTCGGCAAAGCGCCGCGACAGCATCACGATGAAGGCTGCCAGGCGCTCGTCGGCGGTGAAATTGCCCGCCAGCACCGATGCCTTGCCGATGTCCTGGCTGAGCAGGTTGAACAGGTGCCGCTGCAGGCCCGGCATGCGCCCGGCCAGCGTCGCCATCATCGGGAACGAGAAGCGGCACAGCATCACCGTGTCCAGCGCCACCGCGTTGCAGGGATAGCGCGCGGTGTGGATGGCATTGAGCCCGATCACCTCGCCAGGCAGGAAGAAGCCCAGCACCTGCTCGCGGCCACTGGCGTCGTTGACGTAGGTCTTGACAGTTCCGGCGCGCACCGCGGCGATCGCGTTGAAGGGATCGCCCTCGCGGAAGATGTGGTCGCCCTCGCGGAACGGGCCGACATGCTCGACCAGCACGTGCAGGTCTCGCAGCACGCTCTTGTCGTAGCCTTCCGACAGGCAGGCCTGGGAGAAGGCACAGGTGCTGCAGAAGGTGAAATCGTCGCCATCATCGGCGATCGGGGTCCCGGTCAATACCTTCAGTGGTTGTTCTTGCACGCGCCCGCCCTGTCTGCCCGCCAGTGGGTTTCAGATGGCCTTGGAATAGCGCACTCCTTCAGGCTGCGCGGCCAGGTACCGATCGAAACACATGGCAATGATACGCAACAGCGCACGCCCGCGGGGCGTGGCGCGGATCCAGCCGGGCGGGCACTGCACCAGTCCGTCGTCCTGCAGCGGCCGCAGCGCGGCCAGCGAATCGCTGAAATACTCGCCAAACGAGATGCCGTAGGTCCTTTCCACCTTGCGCACGTCGATCTCGCCCTGGCACATGAGTTGCTGGATCAGGTCTGCGCGCAGCACGTCGTCGTTGCCCAGCATCAGGCCGCGCCAGATCGGCAGCCGGCCCTCGTCGACCGCGATCTCCCATGACGGCAGGTCGCGGTGGTTCTGGGTGAAGCTGTCGCCGACGTGGCTGATCGCGCTGACCCCGAAACCCACCAGGTCGGTCTGCGCATGGGTGGTATAGCCCATGAAGTTGCGGTGCAGGCCACCCTCGCGCTGGGCGCGGGCGAGTTCGTCGCCGGGCAGCGCGAAATGGTCCATGCCGATGTATTCGTAGCCCGCGTCGCCCAGCCGCTGCACCGCCAGCTCCAGCAGCGCCAACTTGCCCTCGGGGCTGGGCAGGTCCGCGTCCTCGATCTGGCGCTGGGCCTTGAACAGGCGCGGCATGTGCGCATAGCCATAGATGGCGAGCCGGTCCGGGCGTGCGTCGATCACGGTGTCCAGGGTGCGGCCGAAGCCTTCCAGCGTCTGCTTGGGCAGGCCGTAGATCAGGTCGACGTTGACCGAGCGCATGCCGAAGCGGCGGCAGGCATCGATGATCGCCAGGGTCTCGTCCACACCCTGTTCGCGGTTGATCGCCTTCTGCACCTCCGGGTCGAAATCCTGCACGCCCAGGCTGGTGCGGTTGAAGCCGATCGCCGACAGCAGTTCGATGTCGGCCGGGGTCACGAAGCGTGGATCGAGTTCGATCGAGAAATCGCGGTCGGCGGCGCGGCTGAAGCTGAAATGGCGGCCGAGGCTGCCGACCAGTTCGCCCAGCAGCTCCGGCGCCAGGAAGTTCGGCGTGCCGCCACCCAGGTGCAGCTGCACCACCTCGCGGTCGCGGTCGAACAGCGGTGCGACCGTCGCGATCTCACGCTCCAGCCGGTCCAGGTAGATGCGCCCCCGGGCCACGTCGCGGGTGATGATCCGGTTGCAGCCGCAGTAGAAGCAGGGGCTCTGGCAGTACGGAATATGCACGTACAGCGAGAGCTGGCGGGGAATCGGGTCCTGGTTGCTGCGCCGGGCGATGTCCCGGAAATCGGTCTCGCCGAAGCCCTCGGCGAAATGCGGCGCGGTGGGATAGGAGGTGTAGCGCGGCCCCGGGCGATCGTAGCGGCGCAGCAGCTCCGCGTCGAAACGCCAGGTCCTCGTGGGGTTGACGGGGGAGATGGTCTGCATGGGACGGCAGTATCCGGACCTGGGGCCAAAGCGCCTTGACCCGGATCAAGCCGCGGCCGCACGGTGGGCAATTTGTCCATGGAACGGGCCCTCCGGCGCGAAGAACCCGCCTCCGCCCTGGGCGATAATGGTGCCCGGGCCCGACCAGGCCGCCCCGGCAGGGCTTCGAGGCCGCGGGGCGTGCAGACATGCCCGGACGCGGCGGCCACCGGACGCCCACCGCCGGAACGCCTTGATCGTGATCAACGCGCTTTTTCCGCAGCCGCTCTAACCTCCACACCGTTCAACGTCAGGACGCGCCATGCAACAGGCCGCTACAGAAACTTACAACGACAAGGTGGTGCGCCAGTTCGCGGTCATGACCGTGGTCTGGGGCATCGTCGGCATGGCGGTAGGCGTGCTGATCGCCGCCCAGCTGTACTGGCCGGACCTGACCAAGGGCATCTCGTGGCTGAGCTACGGCCGCCTGCGGCCACTGCACACCAACGCGGTGATCTTCGCGTTCGGCGGCAGCGCGCTGTTCGCCACCAGCCTGCACGTGGTGCAGCGCACCTGCCACGTGCGATTGCTGTCGGACCGGCTGGCCGCGTTCGTGTTCTGGGGCTGGCAGGCGGTGATCGTCGCGGCGGCGATCACATTGCCGCTGGGCCTGACCCAGGGCAAGGAATACGCCGAGCTCGAATGGCCGATCGACCTGTTGATCACCGTGGTCTGGGTGGCCTACGCGGTGCTGTTCTTCGGCACCATCGCCAAGCGCCGGGTCAAGCACATCTACGTGGCCAACTGGTTCTACGGCGCGTACATCATCGCCATCGCCCTGCTGCACATCGTCAACAACATCGCGATCCCGGTGGGCCTGGGCAAGTCCTACAGCATCTACACCGGCGCGGTCGACGCGATGGTGCAGTGGTGGTACGGCCACAACGCGGTGGGTTTCCTGCTGACCGCGGGCTTCCTGGGCATGATGTACTACTACGTGCCCAAGCAGGCCGGCCGGCCGATCTACTCCTACCGCCTGTCGATCGTGCACTTCTGGGCGCTGATCGCGGTCTACATGTGGGCCGGCCCGCACCATCTGCAGTACACCGCCCTGCCCGACTGGGCGCAGAACCTCGGCATGGTGTTCTCGCTGATCCTGCTGGCGCCCAGCTGGGGCGGCGCGATCAACGGCATCATGACCCTCTCGGGCGTGTGGCATAAGCTGCGCACCGACCCGATCCTGAAGTTCCTCATCGTCGCGCTCAGCTTCTACATGATCGCCACGTTCGAGGGGCCGATGATGTCGATCAAGACGGTCAACTCGCTCTCGCATTACACCGACTGGACCGTGGGCCACGTCCACGCCGGCGCGCTGGGCTGGGTGGCGATGATCTCGATCGGCTCGATCTACGCGCTGCTGCCGCGCCTGCTGGGCCTGCGCGAGATGTACTCGACCAAGTGGATCGACCTGCACTTCTGGCTGCACACCATCGGCGTGGTGCTGTACATCGCCTCGATGTGGATTGCCGGCGTGATGCAGGGCCTGATGTGGCGCGCCACCAACGACGACGGCACCCTGACCTACAGCTTCGTCGAGGCGCTCAACGCCACCTACCCCTACTACCTGGTGCGCCTGCTGGGCGGCGTGGTGGTGCTGGCAGGCATGTTCCTGATGGCGCTGAACGTGTGGAAGACCTACCGCGAGGGCCTGGCCGTCGCCGCCGACCAGCCGGTGCTCGAGCCCGATCCGTCCCACTCCATTGCCGCCGTGGGCCAGGCCCGCGCCGGAGGCCAGGCATGAGCGAGAACAACAAGCCGCACGCGCACGAGAAAGTCGAGAAGAACGTCGGCCTGCTGGCGGTCCTGATCGCGGTGGTCGTCTCCTTCGGGGGCCTGGCCGAGATCGTGCCGCTGATGTACCAGGCCGAGGCGATCGAGCCGCTGCCCGGTGTCGAACCCTACCCCGCGCTGGAACTGGCCGGCCGCGACGTCTACATCCGCGAGGGCTGCTACAACTGCCACTCGCAGATGGTGCGCACCCTGCGCTTCGAGACCGAGCGCTACGGCCACTACTCGCTGGCGGGCGAATCGGTCTACGACCGCCCGTTCCAGTGGGGCTCCAAGCGCACCGGTCCGGACCTGGCCCGCGTCGGCGGCCGCTATTCGGACGACTGGCACCGCGTGCACCTGATCAACCCGCGCGACGTGGTGCCCGAATCCAACATGCCCGCCTACCCCTGGCTGGCCACCAGCAACGTCGACCGCGACCAGACCGCGCGCCGCATGCGCGCCCTGCAGCGCATCGGCGATCCCTACAGCGACGAGGACATCGCCCAGGCACCGGCGGAGCTGGCCGGCAAGACCGAGCTCGACGCCGTGGTCGCCTATCTGCAGGGCCTGGGCCGGCACGCGCCACGCGCGGGCGCCGCGCAGGGAGACGTCCAATGATGTCCGGCATCGTCACCGCCGTGCTGCTGGTGTGCTTCCTCGGCGGCTGGATCTGGGCCTGGAGCCCGAAGCGCAAGCGTGAGTTCGAAGATGCGGCCCAACTGCCGCTGGACGAGGACCAGGAGTCTTCCCGATGAGCAATGCGTGGTCGTGGTACGTCATCGCGCTGGTGGCGATCAATATCGGTGGCTGCGCCTGGCTGCTGTGGTGGACGGCGCGCCGCCGCCCAGGTGACCCGAAGCCGGAAGAGACCAGCCACGTCTGGGACGGCAACATCACCGAGTACAACAAGCCGCTGCCACGCTGGTGGATCAACGGGTTCTACCTGACCATCATTTTCGGCATCGGCTACCTGGCCTGGTACCCCGGCCTCGGCAATTTCGCCGGCGCCTCGGGCTGGACCTCGGCCAAGGCGCATGACGCGGACAAGGCGCAGCACGACCGGCTGCTCGAGGAGACCTTCGGCATCTACGCCAACCAGCCGTTCGACAGGCTGGCGGCGGACCCGACCGCGATGGAGCTGGGGCGTTCGATCTTCGCCAACACCTGCGCGGCCTGCCACGGCTCGTCCGCACAGGGTGCATCGGGCTACCCCGACCTGACCGACACGGTCTGGAACTGGGGCGGCGATCCGGAGCACATCCTGCAGTCGGTGCTGGACGGCCGCCAGGGCATCATGCCGCCGCTGGGCACGGTGCTGGAAGGGATCGGCGGCGACGTCGCCGTCACCCAGGCCGCCACCTATGTCCGCGCCCTGCGCTCGGAGGACATCGAGGCCACCCTGCGCAGCGATTACATGGCCGCGCGCGGCAAGAAGTACTACGACAGCCTGTGCGTGGCCTGCCACGGCCCCGACGGCACCGGCAACCAGGACCTGGGCGCCCCCAACCTGACCGTGCGCAACACGCTCTACCCCAATACGCTCGACAGCATCCGCACCACGATCATCGAGGGCCGCCACGGCATCATGCCCGCCCACCGCGACCTGCTGGGCGAGACCCGTGGACGGCTGGTGGCGGCGTATGTATGGTCTTTGTCAAACTCCGACCGGACGGACCCGCCTCCAGGACGGCAATGACCGACTACACCCAGCCACGCTTCGACCATCCGCCGCGCCCCATGGCGCAGCGGATCGGTGCGATCGCGTGGCCGAGCTTCTTCGCCGCAGGCGTGTGCACGATGGTGTTCTTCGCCTTCATCGACCCGATCGAACTGCGCGACATGACCTTTCCCGGGTTCCCGATGACCCGGGAACTGGGCTACACCTTCGGATTCTTCATGTTCTGGGTCGCCACCGCTGCCTCGAGCCTGTTCACCTGGATCCTGCTGCGACCGGCCAGCCGCTTCAACCGCGCCCTGCCGCCGGGCTGACGCAACGCCGCGCGACGCCCATGGGGTGGCCCGGGGCTGGGACATTCTGTCGCTTTGCCCGGCCGGGCCGATCCCCATACTGGCGGGTGCCGGCTTCGCCCGGCGCCGCCACAGCCACGCCGTGACCGCGAACCGGTGGAGCCATCCATGATCTTCCGCACACACAAGCCTCCGTCCGTCCGTTCCGGGACGCCGCGATGAGCCGCAACATCCCCATCGATGTCGTCGACGACGGCGGCGGCTCGCTGTACGTCAAGGAGCGCAAGGTCTATCCGCGCGACGTGTCCGGCCCGCTCAACCGCCTGCGCGTGGCCGCGGTGGTGTGGCTGCTGGGCATGTTCTACGTGTTCCCGTGGCTGCGCTGGGACGGCCGCCAGGCGGTGCTGTTCGACCTGCCGGCGCGCAAGTTCCACGTGTTCGGCCTGACCTTCTGGCCGCAGGACTTCCTGTTCCTGGCGCTGCTGCTGATCATCGCGGCGCTGGCCCTGTTCTTCTTCACCGCGCTGGCCGGGCGCCTGTTCTGCGGCTACGCCTGCCCGCAGACGGTGTGGACCGAAGTGTTCCTGTGGATGGAGCGCTGGACCGAGGGCGACCGGCCGAAGCGGATGAAGCTCGATGCTGGCCCGTGGACGCGCGAAAAGATCGCGCGCAAGGGCGCCAAGCATGCGCTGTGGGCGATCTTCGCGCTGTGGACGGGCTTCACCTTCGTCGGCTTCTTCACTCCGATCACCGAACTGGGCGCGCGCCTGGCGACCCTGTCGTGGGGCAGCTGGGAAACGTTCTGGGTGCTGTTCTACGCGTTGGCCACCTGGGGCAACGCCGGCTTCCTGCGCGAGCAGGTGTGCAAGTACATGTGCCCCTACGCGCGCTTCCAGAGCGCGATGTTCGACCGCAACACCCTGATCATCGCCTACGACCCGATGCGCGGCGAGCCGCGCGGCCCGCGCAAGCGCGGCCTGCCCAGCGTATTCGAGCGCGTGCGCGGCCTGCTCGACCCGCGTACTGCCTACGACTACGTGTTCCGCGCCAGCCGGCACCCCTCCGCGGCCACCCAGGCCGCGCACGCCAGCAGCACGGTGACCTGGGACGGGGACCTGGGCGAGGTGCAGCCGCTGCCGAAGTTCCAGTTCGAGGAGCTGGGCGACTGCATCGACTGCACCATCTGCGTGCAGGTCTGTCCGACCGGCATCGACATCCGCAACGGCCTGCAGTACGAGTGCATCGCCTGTGGCGCCTGCATCGACGCCTGCGACGAGGTGATGGACAAGATGGGCTACCCCAAGGGCCTGATCCGTTACTCCACGCAGAACGCGATCGACGGCAAGGGCACGAAGGTGCTGCGTCCGCGCATCTTCGTCTACGGCCTGCTCCTGCTCGGGCTGATGGTCGCCTGGGCGGTGGGCGTGGGCACCCGCAGCGACCTGATCGTCGAGGCGCTGCGCGACCGCAACGCGCTGTACCGCGAGACCGCCAGCGGCGCGATCGAGAACGACTACACGCTCAAGCTGGTCAACAAGAGCGACCGCGACCGCAGCTTCCGGATCATGCTCGAATCGGCGCCGGGCATCGTGCTGCGCGAAGATGCCGCGAGCGTGCGGGCCCGCGCGGAGGCGGTAGTATCGGTGCCGGTGGTGCTGGTCGCGCGCGATGGCGCCAGCGGCCGCAATGATGTGCGATTCATCGTGGAAAGCGATGATGGAACCAGCCGCGAGATCGTCGACAGCAGCTTCTTTGGACCCATGTGATGGACAAGCAGAAAGAACCGTTCTGGAAGACACCGCTCATGTGGCTGGTGATCGGCCTGCCGACGGCGTCGGTGTTCGCCGGCATGGCCCTGGTGATCATCGCTTCGCGCAGCGGCGGCGCGGACGTGGTGCGCGATGACGTGCGCCGCGTCTCGCAGATCCAGACCACCGACCTGGGCCCCGACGGACAGGCGCGCACCCTCGGCCTGAGCGCGGTGCTGCGCGCCGACGAGGGCGTGCTGGAAGTGATCCCCGCCACCGGCGAATTCGAACGCGACCAGCCGCTTCGGGTCGTGATGCAGCACCCCAGCCAGGGCAGCGCCGACCTGTCGCTGGACCTGGCTCCCAGCGACACCGGCTGGCGCCTGCAGCAACCGATCGACCACGGCCATGACTGGATCGTGGAGCTGACGCCCGCCGACGGCAGCTGGCGCCTGCACGGCCGCCTGCCGCGCCAGCAGCACGCGACGCGCCTGGCACCGTCGCTGGCGCAGTAGCGCCCGTCGTGGCGGGGCCCACCTGCCACCACTGTGGCGAAGCATTGCCGGCCGACGTCCGGCAGCAGGCGATCGACGACGGCCACGCCTACTGCTGCGAAGGTTGCGCTTCGGCCGCGCGCTGGATCCGCGACGCCAACCTCGGCGACTACTATCGCCTGCGTACAGCCGCGGCCGGGCGCGTGGGCACCGACCACGTCGACCTGTCCGCCTGGGACCGCGAGGACCTGCTGCGCGAGCACGCCCATGCCGTGCCGGGCGGGCGCCGCATCACCCTGCTGACCGACGGCATGCGCTGCGCGGCCTGCGCCTGGCTGATCCAGAACGCGCTGCAGCGCGAAGCCGGCGTGGCCGAGGTGTCCGCCAATGCGGTCACCGGCCGCATCCGCATCGACTGGGACCCGCAGCAGACACCGCTTTCGCGCGTGCTCGACCGACTGGTCTCGCTGGGCTATCGCCCGTGGCTGGCCGGCGGCGACGAGCGCGAGCGCGCCCGCACCGCCGAGCGCAACCGCTGGCTGTTGCGCCTGGGTATCGCCGGCATCGGCATGCTGCAGGCGATGATGATGGCCGAGGCGCTGTACCTGGATTTCAACAGCACGATGCCGCCGGCCACGCGCGATTTCTTCCGCTGGCTGACCTTTCTGCTGTCCACGCCGGTGGTGTTCTACTCGGGCTGGCCGTTCCTGTCGGGCATGTGGCGCGAACTGCGCGCACGCCACGTCGGCATGGACACGCTGATCGCCACCTCCACCCTGCTGGCCTATTTCGCCAGCCTGTTCGAGACCATCCGCGGCGGCCAGCACGTCTGGTACGACGCGGCGGTGATGTTCGTGTTCCTGCTGCTGGCCGCGCGCATGCTCGAGCAGCGCGCGCGCAACGTGGCCAGCGCCCAGGTCGATGCGCTGGCGCGGGCGCGGCCGGCTTTCGCCACGCGCGAGAAGGCCGATGGCAGCCGCGAATCGGTGCCGCTGGCCGACCTGCGCAATGGCGACGTGGCCTGCATCGCGGTCGGCGATGCGGTGCCCGCCGACGGCGTGCTGCTCGACGGCGAGGCCTGGTTCGAGGAATCGCTGCTGACCGGCGAATCGGGCGCCGTGCGCAAGCCGCCCGGCGCGGCCGTCTACGCCGGCACGGTAAGCCGCGAGGCGCCGGCGCGTATCCGCATCACCTGCACCGGCCCGGAGACGCGGCTGTCCCAGCTCACCCGCCTGGTCGAGGACGCGCAGTCGCACCGCCCACAGCTGGCGCGCCTGGCCGACGACATCGGCAGCCGCTTCGTGGTCAGCCTGCTGTTCGTGGCGGTGCTGGTGTACCTCGGCTGGCGCATCCACGACCCGTCGCGCGCCTTCGAGGTCACGCTGGCCCTGCTGGTGATCAGCTGCCCCTGCGCGCTGTCGCTGGCGGTGCCGACCGCACTGGCGGCGGCGCATGGCAGCCTGGCCCGCGCCGGCGTGCTGGCCACCCGTGCCAACGCGATGGAAACCCTGGCCACCGCCACCGACATCGTGTTCGACAAGACCGGCACGCTCAGCGACGACCGCCCGACGCTGGCCGCGGTCGAGGCCTTCGACGGGCTCGATCCGCTCGCCGCGCTGGCCATCGCCGCCGCCCTGGAACGCGACGCCGGGCATCCGCTCGCCGCGGCCTTCGCGCACGCTGGCGACGGAATGGACGCCACCGATGTGCGTGCGATCCCCGGCCAGGGCGTCGCGGGGCGCGTGGGGGGCCACGACTGGACGCTGGGCCAGGCCGGCTTCGTCTTCGACGGCGAGGACGATGGCGCGATCTGGCTGGGCAGGGGGCGACGCGCGGCGGCGCGCTTCGAACTGCGCGAACACGTGCGCCCGGATGCGGCCGAGGCGTTGCGGGCGCTGCGGGCGCTGGGCCTGCGCGTCCACCTGTCCAGCGGCGACTCGGCATCCCGCGTGGCCACACTGGCAGCGGCCCTGGAGATCGACCGCAGCCACGCCCGCCAGCGGCCCGAAGACAAGCTCGCCCTGGTGCGCGGGCTGCAGGACGAAGGACGGATCGTGGCCATGGTCGGCGACGGCCTCAACGACGCCCCGGTGCTGGCGGGCGCCGACGTCTCGCTGGCGATGGACAAGGGCGCCGCCCTGGCCCAGCGCGCGGCCGACCTGGTGATGACAGGGCCCACCCTGCTGCGCATTCCGGTGGCGGTGCGCGTAGCGCGCGACACCCGGCGCATCATCCGCCAGAACCTGGGCTGGGCGCTGGGCTACAACCTGCTGGCCATCCCGCTGGCCGCGGCCGGCGTGGTCACGCCCTTTATCGCAGCATTGGGCATGGCCGGCTCGTCGCTGGTGGTCACGCTGAACGCGCTGCGCCTGGCCAAGGCGGCATGATGGCGACGCGACCTGCCGTGCGGACGTCCTGCGGCCATCCCGGCCCGGCCCCTCGCACGTTCGCGCCGGCCACTGCCGCGCAAGCGTCGGTGGGCGGCCACGCCCAGCCCCACCCGGAGGAGTTCCACCGATGAGGATCCTGCTGCTGCTCGTGCCGATCAGCCTGGTGCTGCTGGGCGTGGCGGTCTGGGCCTTCGTGTGGGCGGTACGCCGTGGCCAGTTCGACGACATGGATACGCCCGCGCTCGACATCCTGCGCGAGGACGGCCCGTCACCGGGCGCGGTCAAGCCGCGCGCCGCCGAGCCACGCGACCCGGAACCGCCGCATGCCGATTGACTGGCTGGTGCTGCTGGCCGCGCTGACCAGCGGCCTGCTCGGCGGACTGCACTGCATGGCCATGTGCGGCGGCATCGCCACCGGGCTGTCGGCCACCGCCCCCGCTGGCGGCTGGCCAGCGGCGCTGCAGCTCAACCTGGGCCGCATCGGCGGCTACACGCTGGCGGGCGCCATCGTCGGCGCGTTCGGACACGGCCTGCTGGGGGTGCTGCGCGACCCCTGGATCGGCATTGTCCTGCGCGCGCTGGTCGGCGCCGCGCTGGTGGTGGTGGCGCTGCGCCTGCTGGGCGTGCGCGCCCAGCCCGGCTTCCTGTCGCGCCCCGGAACCCGGGCCTGGGGTTGGCTGCGACCCCTGCAGCGGCGCCTGCTGCCGGCAGACACGCCCGCGCGTCGTCTCGGCATTGGCGCCCTCTGGGGCTGGATGCCCTGCGGCCTGAGCTTCAGCCTGCTGACCGTGGCCTGGCTGCAGGCGCACCCGCGCAACAGTGCTCTGACCATGCTGGCGTTCGGCCTGGGCACCCTGCCGGTGATGCTGCCACTGACCTGGTCGGGCCAGCGCATGGGCCGCTGGCTGCAGCGCCCGGCCCTGCGCCGTACGGCCGCGACGCTGGTCCTGGCCCTGGGTCTGGTGACCGTCGCCGCGCCCTGGCTGATGCAGATTCCTGCGTTACATGGGATCTTGAGCGCGTTGGGGTGTGCACCGCCTCCGCGCTGAGCTTCCCGGATGCGCTTCGGCCGGTCCGTCGCGCAGGCTAGTGCACGGGCGCGCGGCTTCACATACGCTGCCGTCCGGATGATCCAGATCAAGGCGCCGACAGGCCCACGGACGGATCATCACCCCAAGTCGAAAAGTCACTAGATCCCCACGGAGAAGTACGCAATGAACGTCCGCAAGACCCTCCTCGCCCTCGCCCTCCTCGCTGCCGCCGGCGTGGTCCAGGCCGCACCCAACTGCACGGTCAAGCTCAAGGGCGGCGACAACATGCAGTTCGACCAGAAGAGCGTCACCGTCTCGGCCGCATGCAAGAGCATCAACTTCGAACTCGAACACACGGGCAAGCTGCCGGTTGCCGCGATGGGCCACAACGTCGTGGTCACCGCCACGGCCGATGCGGCCGGCGTCGCCAAGGACGCGATCAAGGCCGGCGCCGCAGCCAGCTATGTCCCCGCAGGCGATGCGCGCGTGCTGGGCGCCACCAAGATGGTCGGCGGCGGCGAGAGCACCAGCGTGGCGATCGCGGGCGGCAAGCTCAAGGCCGGTGGCGATTACACCTTCTTCTGCTCGTTCCCCGGCCACTCGGCGCTGATGCGCGGCAAGATCGTCGTCACCCCGTAAACCGCCCGCGGGCACGTGCCCGCCCCGCAGCCACCCCGAACAGGCCCGCGCACCGTCGCGGGCCTGTCCGTTTTGGCATGTCCAGGCGCGACATGCGAAAATCGCCCCACTCGCTGCCCCCGTAGCTCAGCTGGATAGAGCGTCCCCCTCCTAAGGGGAAGGTCGTGCGTTCGAATCGCGCCGGGGGCGCCATCCCTATCCGCTTACGCGCCCGACCTGCCGCCCCGCGGCCACGCGGCGTACAGGAGTTCCGCAGCATGACCCACCCCGTCCTTTCCGCGCTTGGCCTTGGCGCCAGCGAATCCGGCACCTGGCTCGGCAATGGCGAATGGTCCACGACCAGCGACGCCGGCGTGCTGGAGCCGGTCAACCCGACCACGGGCGACGTGCTTGGTCGCGTGCAGGCATCGTCCGAGGCCGACTACGCGCTGATCGTCGAGCGCGCCCAGGCCGCCTTCAAGGTCTGGCGCACGACGCCGGCGCCGCGCCGCGGCGAGGCGATCCGCCTGTGCGCCGACGCGCTGCGCACGCACAAGGACGCGCTGGGTTCGCTGGTCGCGCTGGAAATGGGCAAATCCAAGCCCGAAGGCGACGGCGAGGTACAGGAGATGATCGACATCGGCGAGTTCGCCGTCGGCCTCTCGCGCCAGCTCTACGGTCTGACCATGCACTCCGAGCGCCCCGGCCACCGCATGTACGAGCAGTGGCACCCGATCGGCCTGGTCGGCATCATCTCGGCGTTCAACTTCCCGGTCGCGGTCTGGGCCTGGAACGCGTTCGTGGCCGCGGTCTGCGGCGACATCTCGATCTGGAAGCCCTCGGGCAAGACCCCGCTGTCGGCGATCGCCTCGATGAAGATCTGCAACGAGGCGCTGCGCAAGGGCGGCTTCCCCGACATCTTCTTCCTGTTCAACGACACCGACAACGCGCTCGCCCAGCGCATGGTCGACGACAAGCGCGTGGCGCTGGTCAGCTTCACCGGCTCGACCAAGGTCGGGCGCACGGTCGGCGAGCGCGTGGCGCGCCGCATGGGCCGCTCGCTGCTGGAGCTGGGCGGCAACAACGCGATCATCGTCGACCCGTCGGCCGACCTGAAGCTGGCGATCCCGGCGATCGTGTTCGGCGCGGTCGGCACCGCCGGGCAGCGCTGCACCAGCACGCGTCGCCTGTTCGTGCATGAGTCGATCTACGACGAGGTGCTGGGCAAGCTCGTCACCGCCTACGGCCAGGTGGAGAAGAAGATCGGCGATCCCACCGATCCGACCAACCTGATGGGCCCGCTCAACAGCCAGTCGGCAGTCGATGCCTACCTGGCCGCGATCGAGCGCGCCAAGGCAGCCGGCGGCAAGGTCGAAAGCGGCGGCGCCGCGCTGGGCGACCGCAAGGGTTTCTTCGTGCTGCCGACCATCGTCACCGGCCTGGCCAACGACGCCGAGGTGGTGCAGACCGAGACCTTCGCCCCGATCCTGTACGTGATGAAGTACGCGAGCCTGGACGAAGCCATCGAGATGCAGAACGCCGTGCCGCAGGGCCTGTCGTCGTCGATCTTCACCACCAACCTCAAGGCCGCCGAGCAGTTCCTGTCGGCCTGGGGCTCGGACTGCGGCATCGCCAACGTCAACATCGGCACCTCGGGTGCGGAGATCGGCGGGGCCTTCGGCGGCGAGAAGGAGACCGGCGGCGGGCGCGAGTCGGGCTCGGACGCGTGGAAGGCCTACATGCGCCGCCAGACCAACACCATCAACTACTCCGATGCGATGCCGCTGGCGCAGGGGATCAAGTTCGACCTCTGAGGCCGACCGACCGCTGCGCTATCCGCGACCTGCAGGCCGGCAGGCGCGACTGGCGCAACGCGATATGCGATGCTGCGGCGCGACAGAATTCGTCGCGCCACCATGTCGCACGGACCCGGTGCATCGCCGGGCCTGACCAGGCTGCCTGGCGTTGCACCGGCACCCGCCGACAGGGCCGCACAGCAGAACACCGGAGAGACAGATGAACGTTCCAATCCGCCAGACCAGCAGCCTGGCCGTCGTCAGCCTGGTGTCCGGCATCCTCGGCTGGTGCCTGCTGCCGCTGATCGGCAGCATCGTGGCGATCATTACCGGGCACATGGCGCGCGGCGAGATCCGGCGCGCGCCGGAGCGCCTGGAGGGCGATGGCCTGGCGGTGGCCGGCCTCATCCTCGGCTACACGATGCTCGTGGTCGGCATCATCGGCATCGTGCTGGCGCTGGTGTTCTTCGGCGGCCTGATCTGGCTCGGCCTCGCCAGCTGACATGTACGGCCTGCTCCGTCCGCTCCTGTTCGGCCTGGAGGCCGAGCGCGCACACGCCCTCGGCCTGCATGGCCTGGGAGCGCTGCAGCGCATGGGACTGGGCGCGCTGCTGGGCGCAGGCCCGCGGCCGTTCCCGACCCGGCTGCTCGGCCTGACCTTCCCCAACCCGGTCGGGCTGGCCGCCGGGCTGGACAAGAACGGCGCGCACATCGATGCGCTGTTCGGGCTGGGCTTCGGCTTCGTCGAGATCGGCACGGTCACGCCGCGGCCGCAGGCCGGCAACCCGTTACCGCGGATGTTCCGCCTGCCGCGGCATCGCGCGCTGATCAACCGGCTGGGCTTCAACAACGACGGCGTCGATGCGCTGGTGCACAACGTCGAACGCGCGCAACGGCGCGGCGGCCCGCTGGGCATCAACATCGGCAAGAACAAGGACACGCCCAACGAGGAAGCCGAGCGCGATTACCTGCACTGCATGGAGCGCGTGTATCCGCTGGCGGACTACATCACCGTCAACATCTCCTCGCCCAATACCGCCGGCCTGCGCGAACTGCAGGAAGAGCAGGCGCTGCGGCGACTGGTCGCCACGCTGCGCGAAGCGCAGGAGCGGCTGGGCGCGCAGCACGGCAAGCGCGTACCGATGCTGGTCAAGATCGCGCCGGACCTGTCCGACGAGGACGTGCACGCCTGCGCGCGCGTGCTCGGCGACCTGCAGGTCGATGGCGTGATCGCCACCAACACCACCGTGTCGCGCATCAGCGTCCAGGACGATCCGCTTTCGCGCGAGACCGGCGGGCTGTCGGGCGAGCCGCTGATGAACAAGTCCACCGCCGTGCTGCGCATGCTGCGCACGCGCCTGCCCGAGGCCATCCCGCTGGTGGGCGTGGGCGGTGTGCTGTCGGGCGCCGACGCGGTCAAGAAGATGGCGGCCGGTGCCTCGCTGGTGCAGGTCTATACCGGCCTGATCTATCGCGGCCCTGGCCTGATCGGCGAATGCGTGGAAGCCATCCGCCGGCGCAAGGAAGCCCCCAGCCGGGGCAACCTGCCCAACCTGTGAGCCGGCGATGAGCGCCGGCTACCGCATCGTCGAAGGCGCGGACCTGCGCGCCCGCAACAGTTTCGGCGTTGCCGCGCGCGCGCCGCTGCTGGTCGAAATCGACGATGCGGCCGCGTTGCCCGGGCTGTTCAACCGCTTCGTGCCGGCCGGCACCACTCCGCTGCTGCTGGGCGGCGGCAGCAACCTGCTGTTCGCCGGCGATGCCGACGTGCCCGTGCTCGCACTGCGGGGCGGTGCGCTGCGCGTGCTGGACGATGACGGCACGCACGCCACCGTGCGCGCCGAAGCGGGCGCCAGCTGGCACGGTCTGGTGCGCTGGACGCTCGACCAGGGCCTGTGCGGCCTGGAAAACCTGGCCCTGATCCCGGGCACCGTCGGCGCCGCGCCCATCCAGAACATCGGCGCCTACGGCGTGGAAGTGGGCGACCTCGTCCACGCGGTGGATGTCTTCGAACCCGCAAGCGGCTCCTTCCTGCGACTGTCGCGCGAAGACTGCGCCTTCGCCTATCGCGACAGCCTGTTCAAGCGTGAACCCGGCCGCTACGTGGTCACGGCGGTGGAGCTGCGCCTGCCCCGGAACGCGGCGGTACGCACCGGTTACGCGGGGATCCGCGAGGAGCTCGCCGCCGCCGGGATCGACTCGCCCACCGCGCTGCAGGTGTTCGACGCGGTCTGCGCGATCCGCAGCCGCAAGCTGCCGGACCCGGCCGTGATCGGCAATGCCGGCAGTTTCTTCAAGAACCCGATCGTGCCGCGCGCGCAGGCCGAGGCCCTCGCCACCGCGCATCCGGGCCTGCCGGTGTTTCCCGGCGCGGACGCAGGCAGCCGCAAGCTGCCTGCGGCCTGGCTGATCGAAGCCTGTGGCTGGAAGGGCCAGCGCGACGGCGACGCCGGCGTGTCCGAAGGCCATGCCCTGGTGCTGGTCAACCACGGTGCCGCCACCGGCGCGCAGCTGCTGGCGCTGGCGCGGCGCATCGCCGGCTCCGTGCAGGCGCGCTTCGGCGTGGCGCTGGAACCCGAGCCGCGCATCGTGGGCGCACGCTGGTGAACCTGCCGCGCCCGCGCTGGTGGCCCGAGTCGGTGTATGCGCGCGCCGCGATGCTGATGCTGGGCAGCACGCTGTCGTTCGCGGGAATGGCGCTGACGATCCGCTTCGCCACGCAGACCATCCCGACCACCGAGATCGCCTTCTTCCGCAACCTGTTCGGCCTGCTCGCGCTGCTGCCGCTGATCCTGCGCTGGGGCGACCCCCTGCCGCGCACGCGCCACCTGGGTCGCTACCTGGCGCGCACCACCATCGGACTTGCCGCGATGCTGTGCGGCTTCTGGGCGGTCGGCCACCTGCCGCTGGCGCAGGCGATCTCGCTGTCCTACGCCACGCCCCTGTTCGTCACCATCGGCGCGGCGCTGTGGCTGAGCGAGCGCGTGCGCATCCGCCGCTGGATGGCGGTCGCGGCAGGCTTCGTCGGCGTGCTGGTGATCCTGCGGCCCGGCACCGGCTTCACGCCCGGCATGATCGTGGCCCTGCTGGGCGCCCTGTTCGCCGGCATCGTGGCGATCCAGATCAAGCAGCTGTCGCGCTTCGACTCCCCCGACACGGTGGTGTTCTACACCTATGTGTTCTGGGTGCCGATGTCGCTGGTACCGGCGCTGCTGCAGTGGGTGTGGCCGGGGCCGATGGCGTGGGTGTGGCTGGTGTCGACCGGCGTGCTGGGCACCTTCGGCCAACTGCTGTGGACGCGCGCGATCGCGCTCGGCGAGGTATCGGCGCTGCAGCCGATCAGCTTCGTGCAGTTGCCGGTGCTGGTGCTGTTCGGCTGGATCCTGTTCGGCGAGACCATCGACGCCTGGACCCTGCTGGGCGGCGCGATCGTCCTCGGTGCCAACGGCTATATCGCGCACCGCGAGGCGATGCTGCTGCGACGCGCGGCCACCCAGGCGCCGGTCGAGGCGGCCAAGCCCGCCGAGTGAGACGCACCCCGGGCTGCATGGCCGGCTGCAGCGGTGACAACGCTTGCAACCTGCCGCGCCCGGTCAAACCGATCACGATGCCCTGGCAAAAAAACGAAGGGCCGGTTGCCCGGCCCTTCGTCTTCGACTCAGTTACGCAGCCACCTTCTCAGGGCGTCACCGTCAGGCGGATCGCGCCGGCGCGCTTGGGCGCGACCGGGTCGTTGCTGCCCACGCAATAGAACGCCTCGCGCACTCCGGCGGTCAGGCCGGCTGCGCTGAGCTGGATGGTCGAGGCGCGCGAGGCGCCCGCCGCCAGCGTTCCCATCGGCGGGCTGACCGCGCCCACCCACGGCGCACCGCAGGCGACCTCGCCGACGATCCGCATCGACAGGCCCGGAGACGCGGTATTCGCCGCCCAGGCGCCGGCACCCGCGGTGGAGACGTTGAGTCCGGCAAAGCCGCCGCTGCCGAGCGTGGTCGATGCGTACCAGGCCCAGCGGTTTGCGAACGTCGAGTTGCTGTGCACCAGCAGCCAGTAGCGGCCTGGCGCGAGATCGACGGTGGCGCCGGCCGCAACCAGGTCCAGCGTGATGGCCGCGCCGGTCGTGTCCACACCGGGTGCGGTGACCGGGGCGGTCAACGTCCACGCGGCAGCGCCCGGCGAGCGCAGCGGATCGCCCGCCGGTACGCCACCGGCATCCGGGTAGATCGCCCAGGTCAACGTGGGCGAGACCGCGGTCAGCGCCGAGCCGCTCACCACGAAACCTTCCGCACGCAGCGACAGGATCCGGGTGGGCGCGGAGAGGCTGAAGTCGTCGGCGCTGAACTGCGCGGCGAATCCGGCGGCCGCAGGATCGGCATAGCGCGTGGCGCGATAACCGGTCGTGGCGTTCTGCCCCAGCGCGTTGGCGAGCGTCGCCATGCCCGAGCCGCTGTTGTCGAAGCTGTAGACCAGCGGCGAGCCACCCGTGTTCGCCACCGTGGTGGTGGCGCGTCCGCTGCGCCCGGCCTGCAGTGCCGATGCCACCAGGTCGGGCAGCTGGATCACCGGCGGCGGCACCACCACCGCGATCGGCAGGTGCAGCGTCGGCGGCGGAGTGCGCGAGCCGGCCACCACCGGCGTGAGCACCAGCTCGCCGAAGTTCCAGCTGCCGTCGGCCGGCAGCGCGGTGCCGTCCACCACCACCCGCACCGATACCGAACCACCGGCCGGCACCTTCAGGCTGGCGGGCGTTGCCCGTGCGGGCAGGCCTTCGACCGCGACGCGGTAGCCCTGCGCGGTGGCAAGCGGATTGCGGAACGTGCGCACGAACACGCACTGCGGCGCGCAGTTGCGACGGATCATGTTGGGCTGGTTGAGCGTGGCCGGGTCGCCGCCCGTGGCGGGATTGGCCGCCTGGTAGCGGGCCGCGGTCTCATGCATCACCAGCCCCGCCGCCACCGCGCGGTCCACCCGGATCCGGCCCGAGCCTGCGGCGTGCGGATCGGCCGGGGTCACGCCATCTTCCAGCAGCACGGTCCGGTCGGCGGTCATGGCAAGCGCGGACTTGATCTCGGGCGGAGTCCAGCCCGGACGCACCTGGCGGACCAGGCCCGCGGCACCGGCCTGGTGGGGCGAGGCCATGGACGTTCCGTTGTAGAGCGCCACCTCGTTCTCGAAGCCGGTGATGGTGGTGCCTGCCACCGCTGCCAGCACGCGCACGCCGGGGGCGGTCACGTCGGGCTTGAGGAGGTCGAAAGTGCCCGCGGGCCCGCGGGAACTGAACGCGCCCAGCGCATCGACCTGGTTGGTCAGCATGATCGCCGGGTACGGAATCCCGGCCGTCACGCCCGGGCTGGCCGCGGCGAAATCGCGCAGCGCGTTCGCATCGGCCTGCAGCATGCCGAATGCCGGCACGCTGGTGTCCGGCACCGACGGGATGACCGCACCGGCCGCGTTGTTGGCGATGACCACGGCCACTGCACCGGCAGCGGCGGCGTTGTCGACCTTGATGGTGAACGAGCAGGTGCCGCGACGCACGACCGCGATCGCGCCGTCGAAGGCACCTTCCGGGAAAGCCGCGCAGGCGTCGTCGACCGAATCGATCCCGGGGCTCACCGCCAGCGGGGTATCGCCGGGAATCGCGGCATCCTGGCTTACGCCATTGCTGCCCGGATTCATCTCGATGTCGGTCAAGGATTCGGGCACCGGTTGCGGCGCGGTCACCTGCAGCACCACCACGAAGTCTCCGCGCCCATGCTGCGAGGCCGCCGTCGACGACACCCAGGGCTCGACGTGGCCGAGCGTGTTCGGCGCCGGCCCGCTGTTGCCGGCCGATGCGGCGATGTAGATGCCCGCCTCGACCGCATTGAGGAAGGCCTGCGACACCGCTTCGCTCCAGGGCGAGGCACCGCCGCCGATCGAGTAATTGATCACGTCGACCACGCCGTCGGCGATCGCCTGGTTCACCGCCGCCACCGCCGACACGTTCGGGCACAGGCCCTGGCCGGTCGCGGTGTTGGTGTAGCAGATGTCGAAGGCGACGATGTTCGCGCGCGGCGCCACGCCGGAGATCCGGCGCGTGTTGCCCAGCACGTCGACGTCGCGGCGGTTGCCGGCCGCGGTCGAGGCCACGTGGCTGCCGTGCCCGTTGCTGTCGCCGAAGCCGGGCTCCTCGCGGATGTTGACCGCGCCGCAGGTGTTGCCGGGCGCGGCGCAGACGAAGTCGTAGCCGCCGATGAGCTTGTCGTTGCAGCGCCCCTCGTCGATGCCGCCGGCCGCACAGCTGCCCAGGTAATTGCCGCTCCCGAGCGGGTTGGCGTGCGCATGTCCATCGATCGGATCGACCGCATCGAACGAGGGACTGCCGAAGTTGATCCCCGAATCGAGGATGCCGAACACGACGCCTTCGCCCTGCTGGCCGGTGCCGCCGGTCGCGGTGCCATTCCACACGGCCGGCGCGCCGATCAGCGCGGGGCCGGTGTCGGTGTCGTGCGGGTATTCGCGGTACTCATCGACCAGCAGCACCTCGGGCAGCGCGCGCACGCGCTCGGCCTCGGCCACGCCCAGTTCGGCGACGACGCCGTTGATCGCATGCTGGAAGCGCTGCGACACCTGCGGCTGGCGCCCGATCGCCTGGGCCATGCCGCGTTCGATCTGTGCCTGGCGCCCCTGCAGGTAGCGCGCATAGTCGCGGGCCTGCGGGCTGCGCATGTCCGGGCGCGATGTGCCGGTGGCGGCTGAACGCTTGGCCGGCGCCGCGGCGATCCCGGCGATGCCACCGCGATAGGCGGCGACCGCCGGCTCGCGGAACATGATGATGTAGGTGCCGCGTGCCGATGCATCCTCGCGACTACTCGCTGCCGCTGCGCCGGTGGCCACCGACGAGGCGACGACCGTGGCCGACGCCTGCGGCTGCATCGCCGCGAGCGCCGCACGTGCTGCCCCGCGCCCTTCCCCCGTGGCGGCAGCGGCCAATACGGCCCCGCCCGCCACGCACAGTCCAACGACAAGCCCCCAACGTGTCCTGCTGTCCATGCCCACCTCCGGATCGTCGATACTTCGCGGAAATCGATGACCTGCCGGCCCAACCGACCGGACCCGTCACCGAAGCAGTTGCGAAGAACCCAGGGGCGCATGCGTGACGGGACATCCGGAACCCGGATATCGCCTTCACAACCGCCCCTGTCCGATTGCGCATCCCTGTGCCCAACGTCCCGCACTCTACGCCAGCCAGTGCGGCGCGCAAGCCCGCGGCGGGATATCCGTGCGCGGCAACACCCGCACCGGTGCGCTCAGCCGTTGCCGGCGTCCGGGACCGTGCGGCGATGCAGCAGCAGGTAGGCGCCGACCGTCCACAGCGCTGCGGCCGCCCAGCCGGCCAGGATGTCGGACGGGTAATGCACGCCCAGGTACACGCGCGACAGGCCGACCATCGGCACGAACACCGCCATCGCCGCGACCACCCACCAGCGCAGCCGCGTCGGCCAGGCCAGCAGCACCAGCACCAGGGCCAGGGTCATCGAGCCCATGGCATGGCCGCTGGGGAAGCTGTAGGTGTTCTCCGGCGCGATCGACTCCCACAGCGCCGGCCGATCGCGCGAGAACAGGCGCTTGGTCGCCATGTTCAGCAGCGCCGAGCCACCGGTGGCCACCGCGGCGAACAGGCCTTGCCGCCAGCGACGCAGCGCCAGCAGCACCACCACCAGGGCGATATCGAGCGGCACCACGCCCCAGGCGTAGCCGATCTGCGAGAAGAACAGGAACACCCGGTCGAATCCTTCGCTGGCGATGGACTGGGCCCACAGCAGGACCGGCTCGTCGAACGGAATCGCCTCGGCCTCGTGGACCTCGTCGGCCAGCTCCAGGAACGCCCACATCGGCAGCAGCATGCCGGCGAACAGCAGCGCCAGCCGCCAGCCATGGCGACGGAAGAAGCCGCCGCAGGCCTCGACCGCACCACGGCGCCAGCTGGCCTCAGGCATCCGCGCCCCGGCCCCAGGTGCGATCGACGTAGTCGTCGACCAGGGCCACGAACTCGCGCGCGATGTGCTCGCCGCGCAGGGTCACCGACTTTTCGCCATCGATGAACACTGGCGCCGAAGGCGCCTCGCCGGTGCCGGGCAGCGAGATGCCGATGTTGGCGTGGCGCGATTCGCCGGGGCCGTTGACCACGCAGCCCATCACCGCCAAGGTCATGTTTTCCGCGCCCGGCCGCGTGATCTTCCACTCCGGCATCTTCGCGCGCACGTGTTCCTGCACCACCTGCGCCAGCTCCTGGAAGAACTCGCTGGTGGTGCGGCCGCAACCCGGGCAGGCGGTGACCATCGGCGTGAAGGCGCGCAGGCCCATGGTCTGCAGCAGTTCCTGCGCGACCACCACTTCGTTGGTACGCGGTGCGCCGGGCTCGGGCGTGAGCGAGATGCGGATGGTGTCGCCGATGCCTTCCTGCAGCAGCACCCCCAGCGCGGCGCTGGAGGCGACGATGCCCTTGCTGCCGATGCCGGCCTCGGTCAGGCCCAGGTGCAGGGCGAAATCGCTGCGGCGCGTGAGGTCGCGGTAAACGGCGATGAGTTCCTGCACGCCGCTGACCTTGGCGCTGAGCACGATGCGGTCGCGGCCCAGGCCGAGTTCCACCGCGCGTTCGGCCGAGTCCAGCGCGGAGCGGATCAAGGCCTCGCGCAGCACGCGGCCCGCGTCCCAGGGTTCGGCGCGCAGTGCGTTCTCGTCCATCAGCGTGGCCGCCAGCGACTGGTCCAGCGAGCCCCAGTTGGCGCCGATACGCACGGGCTTGTCGTAGCGGATGGCGAACTCGATCAGCTGCGCGAACTGGGTGTCGCGCTTCCTGCCGAAGCCGACGTTGCCGGGATTGATCCGGTACTTGGCGAGGGCTTCGGCACAGGCGGGTTCGCGCTCGAGCAGCTGGTGTCCGTTGTAGTGGAAGTCGCCGATGATCGGCACTTCGATGCCCTGCATTGCCAGGCGCTCGACGATGCGCGGCACGGCGGCGGCCGATTCGGGATTGTTGACGGTGATGCGCACCAGCTCGGACCCGGCACGCCACAGCTCGCCGACCTGCTTTGCGGTCGCGGCGATATCGGCCGTGTCGGTATTGGTCATCGACTGCACCACCACCGGCGCCTGGCCGCCGAGCGTCACGCCGCCGATCCTGACCTGCTGCGTCTGGCGCCGCGACAGCGGCCCGAAGGAAGCGGCCGGATCGGCGTGGCAGGGCGGCAACGGCTGGGGCTGGGCGGACATGCGCGCATTTTAGCCGCGAACCGGTGAGCGCCGCCTGTCGCGTTGCGGGCGCCCAGCGGCGGCAACGGTCTGTTGCGGTCCTGGATGCTGCGCTGGTCGGGGGCGGCCCCACCCTAGAAGACGTGAGTCCCCGTCCTGCCTTCGGGTCGACGCCGCGCCCTGCCGGGCAGCCATTGCACAGACCCGTCCTGGTCCTGCGCTCCACCATTCCAAAGGTCAACCAATGCCATCTTCCTCTTCCACCACGATCGCCACGGCCGAGGCTGCCCGCCTGATCAAGCGTCTGTGCACGCACTGGGCACACAAGTTCGAGGTCAAGTTCGACGCCGACAGCGGCTTCGTGCCCTTCGACCCCACCACCAGAGCGCGCATGCGGGCTGAAAGCGACCGGCTGCACGTGTCCGTCGAGGCTGCCGACACCGCTGCGCTGCAGCGCTACCAGGACGTGGTCGCCAGCCACCTGCAGCGCATGGCGCGGGCCGGCGAACTGGCGATCCAGTGGCAGGCCGACGCGGCGTGATGGGCTGGGCGCAGCCACGCCGCTATCCTGCACGCATGAATGACGCGATCACCGGGGAGATCCTCAGCCCCAGCCAGCTCAACACGCTGGCGCGCAGCCTGCTGGAGGATGCGTTCCCGCTGGTGCTGGTCGAGGGCGAACTGGGCAATGTCTCGCGCCCGTCCTCCGGGCACCTGTATTTCACCCTCAAGGATGCGCGCGCGCAGGTGCGCTGCGCGCTGTTCAAGCCCAAGAGCCAGCGCCTGGCATTCCTGCCGCGCGAAGGCATGAAGGTGCTGGCACGCGGCCGTCTGACCCTCTACGAAGCACGCGGCGATTACCAGCTGATCCTGGAATCTCTGGAAGATGCCGGCGAAGGCGCGCTGCGCCGCGCCTTCGACCAGCTCAAGGCCAGGCTGCAGGCCGAAGGCCTGTTCGACGCCGAGCGCAAGCGCCCCCTGCCCGCCTATGTGCGCCGCCTTGCGGTCATCACCTCGCCCTCCGGTGCGGCCGTGCGGGACGTGTTGAGCGTGCTCGCGCGCCGTTTTCCCCTGGTCCAGGTCGAGGTCCTGCCGGTACCGGTACAGGGCGAGACGGCGGCCGCGCAGATCACCTCGATGGTGCGCCGGGCCGCGGCCAGCGGGCGCCACGACGTGATCCTGCTGGCGCGCGGCGGCGGTTCGCTGGAGGACCTGTGGGCCTTCAACGACGAAGCACTGGCGCGCGCGATCGGGGACTCGCCGGTGCCGGTGGTGTCGGCGGTCGGCCACGAAACGGACTTCAGCCTCTCTGATTTTGCCGCCGACCTGCGCGCACCCACGCCCTCGGCGGCCGCCGAACTGCTGGTGCCCAGCCGGGTCGACCTGGGCCAGCGCCTGGCGGGCCTGCACCGGCGCGCGTCTGCGCTGCAGGCCAACCACCTGCACCAGCTGGCGCAGCGCACCGATCGCGCGGCGCTGCGCCTGAACGCGCAGCGTCCGCAGGCGCGGCTGCAGGCCTATGCACGACGCCGCGACGAAGCCCTGCGCCGACTGCAGGCGGCCTGGCAGCAGCGCCTGCAGGCACATGCCGCCAGCCTGCGCCATGCACGCGCGGTGCTGCAGGCCACGCGCCCGCAGCGCCGGCTGCAGTTGCTGCGCCAGCAGTTGTCCGACACGCGGCCACGCCTGCAGGCCGCCATCGCACGGCGCCTGCAGCGCGAGGCCCTGCAGTTACGTGGGCTGGCACGCTCGCTGGAGGCGGTGAGTCCACTGGCGACGATCGCGCGTGGCTACAGCATCCTGCAGCGCGAGGATGGGCATGTGGTGCGCGCCACAGACGATGTGACCGGGGGAGATGCGGTTTCGGCGCGGGTGGCGGATGGAGTGCTGAGGCTGCGGGTGGATGCGGTGGAGCGTGCGGGCAGCGATGGGTTGATGGATCGAGGCTGACGCGCCATTCGGGGCTGAAACCGCTCCTACAGGAGGCGTGACCCACTGTAGGAGCGGCTGCAGCCGCGAAGCATCCCACCGTCCTGCTGGAAAAACAGCGTCAGCTACGACAGGAACATCCTCATAACGTCCCGCATGCGAGGGTCGACCGCAATGACCAAAGCCTCCGATCTGTTCGTCCAGGCGCTGGAAGCCGAAGGCGTCGACCACGTCTTCGGCATCCCCGGCGAGGAAACGCTGGCGCTGCTCGAGTCCCTGCGCACCTCCGGCATCCGCCTGGTGCTGACCCGGCACGAGCAGGCCGCCGGTTTCATGGCCGCCACCTGGGGCCGGCTGACCGGCAAGGCCGGCGTCTGCCTGGCCACCCTGGGCCCGGGCGCGACCAACCTGGTCACTGCCGCGGCCTATGCCCAGCTCGGCGCGATGCCGATGCTGATGGTCACTGGCCAGAAACCGATCCGCGACAGCCGGCAAGGGCATTTCCAGATCGTCGACGTGGTCGACATGATGCAGCCGCTGACCAAGTACACGCGCCAGCTGGTGTCGGCGGGCGGCATTCCAGCCAAGGTGCGCGAAGCGGTCCGGCTGGCGCAGGAGGAGCGCCCGGGCGCCGCCCACCTGGAACTGCCGCAGGACATCGCCGACGAGGACAGCGACGCGATGGTCCTGCCTGCCGTGCACACGCGTCGCCCGGTTGCCGAGGGCAAGGCGCTCGATGTCGCGGCCGACGCGATCCGCAAGGCGCGCCATCCCTTGTTGATGATCGGCGCCGGGGCCAATCGCAAGACCACCTCGAAGATGCTGCACGCCTTCGTCGAGCAGCTCGGGATCCCGTTCTTCAGCACCCAGATGGGCAAGGGCGTGCTGGATGAAACCGGGCCGCTGTGGCTCGGCACCGCCGCGCTGTCGGACGGCGACTTCGTGCACCGCGCGATCGACGCCGCGGACTGCATCATCAACATCGGCCACGACGTGATCGAGAAGCCGCCCTTCTCCATGCACCGCGGCCGGCGCACGGTGATCCACGTGAACTACTTCCCGGCGGTGGTGGATCGCGTGTACTTCCCCCAGATCGAGGTGGTGGGCGACATCGCCAACTCGGTGTGGGAGCTCGCGCAGCGCCTGCAGCCGAAGCCGGCGCACTGGGACTTCGCGTTCTTCGACCGCGTGCGCGACGCACTGTGCGCGAACATCTCCGGCCTGGCCGCGGACGCGCGCTTCCCGATGTCCGCGCCGCGCCTGGTGTCCGAACTGTCCGGCGCGCTGGAGCCACAGGACATCACCTGTCTGGACAACGGCCTGTTCAAGCTCTGGTTCGCGCGCCACGCGCGCTGCCGCCTGCCCAATACGCTGCTGCTCGACAACGCGCTGGCCACGATGGGCGCCGGCCTGCCCTCCGCGATCGCCGCGGCCATGGTGCATCCGACACGCAAGGTGGTGGCAGTCTGCGGCGATGGCGGCTTCATGATGAATTCGCAGGAGCTCGAGACAGCGATGCGGCTGGGGATCGACCTGGTGGTGCTGGTCCTGCGCGACGACGCCTACGGGATGATCAAGTGGAAACAGGCCCACGAGGGCTATGCCGCGTTTGGAATGGATTATGGCAACCCGGATTTCGTGCGCTATGCACAGAGTTACGGCGCGCGCGGCCACCGCGCCGGCTCGCTCGACGATTTCCGCGAGCAGCTGCGCGCGGCACTGGACACGCCGGGGGTCGACCTGATCGAGGTGCCGGTGGACTACGGCCGCGACGACGCCCTGCTCAACCGCGAGATCGGCGAACTGGCCGCCGCCGTCGAGTAAGTCCGACTCCCAAGCTTTCCACTTCCCCACAAGGAGCCCCGCGATGGCACGCAGCGCCAAGCAGCGATCCTCCGGCGCACTCGCCAGGACCTACCCCGGCTACCTGGCCAACGCGCCGGTTCAGCCCAATGCCGACCTCGAGGTGCTGGACAAGTACAGCGGCAAGGTCGCCACCCGCGTCGCGCTGGCCGACGCCGCCCTGATCGACCAGGCGATCGCAGCCGCCTACGACGCACGCGAAGCGATGGCCCGGTTCACGCCGGACCAGCGCCGCGACGTGCTTGAACACTGCGTGTGCCGTTTCGAAGAGCGCGCAGAGGAGCTCGCACTGGCGCTGTGCATCGAGGCAGGCAAACCGATCCGCGACGCGCGCGGCGAGGTCACGCGCCTGATCGACACCTTTCGCATCGCCGCCGGCGAAGCCACGCGGGTCGAAGGCGAAACCATCGAACTGCAGATCTCCGAGCGCACGCGCGGCTATCGCGGGATGGTCAAACGCGTGCCGATCGGCGTGTGCAGCTTCATCACCCCGTTCAACTTCCCGCTCAATCTGGTCGCGCACAAGGTCGCGCCTGCGATCGCCGCCGGTTGCCCCTTCGTGCTCAAGCCTGCGGCCAAGACGCCGGTGGGCGCACTGATCATCGGCGAGGTGCTGGCCGAGACCGACCTGCCCAAGGGCGCATTCTCGATCCTGGCCTGCAGCAACGAGGACGCCACCGCACTGACCGAAGACGACCGCATCGCCCTGCTCAGCTTCACCGGAGGGCTGGTTGGCTGGGAGCTCAAGGCGCGCGCCGGCCGCAAGAAGGTGACGCTGGAACTGGGCGGCAATGCCGCGTGCATCGTCGACGCCGACCCGGGCGCATCGCTCGACCACGTTGCCGAGCGTCTGGTCTTCGGGGCTTACTACCAGTCCGGCCAGAGCTGCATCAGCGTGCAGCACATCCTGGTCCATCGCGACCTCTACGAGCCGCTGCGCAGGAAACTCAAGGCGCGCACGGCCGCGCTCGTGCAGGGCGATCCGCGCGATGAGAAGACCTTCATCGGACCGGTCATCGACGAGGCCGCCGCCAAGCGCATCGAGTCCTGGGTCGAGGCCGCGCGCAAGGGCGGCGCCAAGCGCCTCGCCGGCGGCGCGCGCGCGGGCAACATGCTGCCGGCGACGCTGATAGAGCAGGTGCCGACGGACAGCGAACTGTACCGCCAGGAAGTGTTCGGGCCGGTCGCCTGCCTGCAGCCCTTCGATGATTTCGATGCAGCACTGGATACGGTCAACGCCAGCGCGTTCGGGCTGCAGAGCGGTGTGTTCACCGCCAGCCTCGCGCATGCGATGCGCGCCTGGGACCGGCTCGAAGTCGGCGGCGTGGTGGTGGGCGACGTGCCCAGCTTCCGCGTCGACAACATGCCCTACGGTGGTGTGAAGCAGTCCGGGCTCGGCCGCGAGGGCGTGAAGTACGCGATCGAGGACATGACCGAGCCGCGCCTGCTGGTCATCCGCGACCCGGCCAGCTGACATGTGCCTGGTGGCCATCGCCTGGCGCGTGCATCCGCGCTGGCAGCTTGCGCTGATCGCCAACCGCGACGAAGCGCATGCACGCCCGAGCGTCGAGGCCGGCTTTGATCCGGACGCGCGCGACGTCTACGGCGGCCGCGACCTGGTCCAGGGCGGCGGCTGGCTGCAGGTGTCGCGCGACGGGCGCCTGGCCGCGGTGACCAACGTGCGCGCCGGACGCAGCGCGGAAACGGCGCCGGGATCGCGCGGCTGGCTGGTGCGGGAGTTCGTGCGCGGACATGCCGATGCGGCTGACTTCACCCGTGCCCTGTCGGCGCAGGCCGGCGACTACGGCCGCTTCAACCTGCTCGTGCACGACGGCGCGCAGCTGGTATGCGCGAGCAATCACCCCGACTTCTCCGCGCAGACGGTGGCACCCGGCATGCATGCGATGTCCAACGGCGCCTTCGATGCGCCCTGGCCCAAGGGCGTGTTCGCGACGCGCGCACTGCAGGCATGGCTGGCCTCACCGTTGGCCGATACCGCGGCGCCTGCCGCGGACACCATCGAACCCTTGTTCACCGCGCTGCGCGACACCACCCGCGCACCCGACGAGGCACTGCCCGACACCGGCGTGGGAATCGAGCTGGAGCGCATGCTGTCGCCCCCTTTCGTGCTCGACCCCGCCTACGGCACCCGCTGCAGCAGCGTGGTACTGGCCAGCGACCGCGAACTGCTGTTCGCCGAACGACGCTACGGCGCCGACGGCGGCACGCTGGGAACATCCATCGAACGGCTGCCGCGGCGCAGTTGAATCGGTGTCGGCGCAGGTGTCTGGATCCGTGATTCCCGCGAGACGCAATGCAAGGCCTCTGGATTGGAAACGCCCTGGACACATGGACTACTGCGCAAGCGCGGACGCTTCCACGCAGGCCACCGGCGCATCGTTCTCCAGCCGCTGCTGCCAGCCGTTCTCGTCCCGCCAGGCGACCGTGCCGCCAATGCAGGCCTCCGGCGCGCCATCGCGCCTGGCGACGATCGCACCCGGCAGCGAAGGCACCGGCATGAGGGCGCCTTCGGCCGCATCGGACTCGGACGATGCCGCAGGCGGTGCTGGATCCTGCGCCCTCCTGCTCGCCTCCACCGGCAAGGACGCCCCCGCTGGCGGGTCGAGCTCGGCCCGCGGTGGATCGATGGATGCTGTTGATGCGGGGCTCTCTTCGGCAGCGCTGTCCGCCGCTGTGACGACCGGTTCCGTCTTGTCGCTGTCGGACCCGTCGTCGAACCCGCGCAGGATCAGGCCGGCCGTCACGCCACCGACGAGCACCGCGAGTGCCACCGGCAGGAAGAACGACCAAGGCGCCACAACAGGGGTTTGGCCATCGCGCATGTTTGCGTCTCCAGTTGGACGACGGCCGGCGGGCAGTCAAGCCAGCGGCCGACAGACACGGACCCCCATGGCGAGCGTACGCCATGCACGCGACAACCTGTCCGACAACGATCCAGGCTCAAGGCGGGTAGCGAAGCAGCGTGAATTCCGCATACGCCGCCCCCCCGTCCAAACGACTGCGCGGGATCGCCGCCCTGCAACGGCAGCGCAGTCGACGCCGGTGTGGGCAACGCGCCGCTAGCTCCGGCTTTCGACATGTACGCAGGTGTGTGGCAGCCCACCGTCGGTATATGGGAACGCGGGAAGCGGGAAGCGGAAAACCCATAAAGCAGAAGGCCCAGTCTTCCGGTTTGATCCGGTCGGCTGAGCCTTCCTTGTCGAATCGTCTGCTTCGGACTTTCGCCGTCCGCTTCTGTTCCGACGTGAGCAGGCTATCGCAGGCATCGTTACGCGACCGTCAAATATGCCGACCGTTCGTCGGTACTTATCGAGCGAAGGGAGAGATCTGCGATCAGTCGCCGGGATTCCTCACTGCGGCCGAAATGACAGCGCAGAGAAACCGGGCATGGGCTGCACATCACCCCGGCCAAGGCCACCAGCCGCGACCGGTCTGCGCGTAGCGATCGGCGGCACGCTCGAAGCGGTTGCGCACGCTGATACCGCCGCACAGCAGGTACAGCGGCAGGAACAATGGACCGAGGGCCATGTACTGGTAGACGTGCGCACGCTCGTGGTCGCCCAGGACGATCCCCGGCTCGCTGCACAGGCCCGCCCGGTGCGCGTAGGTGCTGCAGGTGGTATCGAGGCTGTCGCCGGTGTGCAGGATCACGTTGCCCAGCGTCATCGCGCCGCCCGGGCCCCAGGGCCAGCGATGGAACACGAGCGCGCGTTCGCGCCGGTTGAACCGCGCACGCGCGCCGACGGGCACGGCGGCCAGCCCGGCCAGCAACCCGAGCAGGGTATTGGGCAGCGTCCAGGCGATACCGAGCAGCAGGCCAGTGGCCTCGAGCGGCGCCACGCGCAGCGGCGCGGCGGGCTGGCTCAATCGTTGCCTTCGGGAATCAGCAGCCACAGCACCAGGTAGACCAGAATGCCGGGGAACGCGGCCGAGAGCACCGAGCCGACCACGTACAGGATGCGCAGCAGGGTCGGACTCCAGCCGAAGCGGTGCGCGATGCCGCCCACCACGCCAGCCAGCACGCGGTCATTGATCGAACGGGTCAGGGCAGGCTTGGCGGTCGTGTTCATGGCGATGTTCCGTGGAGGCGCGGGCAGTCTATCGCTGCGATCGTGAAGAATCCGCCGTGTCCCGTTCGCATCCCGACCCCCAGCCGCATCGCGCCGCGGGTGCTCAACGCGCCCGCGCCGCCAGCCAGTCGTGGATCGCCGAGGGCACTTCCTTCTGCGCGCGGCCCGAGACGTAGATGCCGATGTGGCCACCGCGGAACGACAGCTCCGAATAATCCCCCGTGCCCACCACGCCTTCCAGCGCCCGCGACGCATCGGGCGGCACCAGATGGTCCTGCTCGGCGTAGATGTTGAGCACCGGCATGTCGACGAAGCCCAGGTCCACCTCGCGCCCGCCGATGTCGACGCCGCCATTGATGAAACCATTGCCCTGGTAGAACTGCTTGATGAACTGGCGGAAGGCCTCGCCGGCCTGGTCGGGCGAGTCGAAGATCCACTTTTCCATGCGCAGGAAATCCTCCAGCGCACGCGGGTCGTCGAGGATGTCGACCAGCCCCACGTACTTCTGCACGAACAGCCGCCATGGCTTCAGCGTGAGGTAGCAGAAGTTCATCATGTCCGCCGGCACGTTGCCCAGCGTATCCACGAACAGGTCCACGTCCATGTCGCGCGTCCAGTTCGAGAGCATGTTGTCCGCGGTGTGGAAGTCGACCGGCGTGACCATGGTGATCAGGTTTTTCACCTTGTCCGGGTGCAGCGCGGCGTAGCACAGCGAGAACGCGCCACCCTGGCAGATGCCCAGCAGGTTGACCGCCTCCAGCCCGCTGCGCCGGCGCAACACGTCGATGGCGCCGCCGAGGAAGCGCTCGATGTAGTCCTCCAGCGTGAGATAGCGGTCGGAGCGATCCGGGTAGCCCCAGTCGATGATGTAGACGTCCTCGCCGCGCTCGAGCAGTCCGCGTACCAGCGAGCGGTTGTCCTGCAGGTCGACCATGTAGGGACGGTTGACCAGCGCATAGGCGATCAGCAGCGGGACCTTCGCCGTCGGTGCCTTTTCGCCGACATAGCGGTACAGCACGACCTTGCCGTCGCGCCAGACTTCTTCCTTGCCGGTGGCGCCGTAATCGTAGTCGCCGACTTCCCGCAGGGTCTGCAGCCCCGCGGCGAGCTTGTGATGGAAGCGCATGGCCTCGTTGGCTAGGCGATCGGGCGTGATGCCAAGGGGTCCTTGCATGTCAGCGTCCTCCACGCTTGGCGGCCGGCGCCGGATCGGGCGGCAATGGTGCGTCCGGGATCGGGATGTAGCTGGTGAAGCCGTTGGTCGGCGGGCGTCGCGTGGTCACGCTGGGGCGCGGTGCGAGCTCGCGGGCCGCGCGTTTGACAGCCTTGTTCCTGCCACCCGACTTCGCAGGACCGGCCGACTTCACCTGCTTGCGCGGTGCTGCCTTGCGGGAGGTCGGCTTGCTTGAAGCGGACTTGCTGGAGGCCGATTTGCGTGGCGCTGTCTTGCTGGCCGACTTGCCGGGGCCCGCTTTGCTTGAAGCGGCCTTGCTCAAAGCTGCCTTGCCCGACGCGATCTTGGTCGCGGCGCCGCCCGAGGCGCCGGCAGGTTCCGCCTCGGCCGTGTCCCCTGCGGATTTGGCCGTAGCCGCGGCGGTCTTCACCGACGCACGCTTCCCGGGCGGCCTGGCGCCGCCCTGCCCGGATGCAGCAGGCGTCGCCGGCATCGGCCCGCCCTCGACGGCGTCGCGCAGGCGTCGCAACGCGCGCTCGAGTTCGACGATCTTGCGGTGCGCGGCATCGACCTCGGTGCGCGTCGGCATGCCCAGGGTCGAACACACCTGTTCGACCTGCTGCTGCATGCCGGCGCGCAGTCGCATCTGCGCGTCCACCAGCTGGGCATACACCTGGCGGAACTCCGGCGACAGCGCGATCTCGGCATAGGCCTCCTCGGCCGCGTCGATCCACAGGTCGAACAGCGCACGCGGGGTGTCGATCTGGCGGCCCGGCTCCTCATGCGCGGCCAGCCTGTCTTCGAAGATCGCGAAGGCCTGCTGCGTGGCCTTGAGCATCAGGGCGTTGTAGGCGCTGTTGGCCTCCTCGTACTCCAGCAGCGACTGCGCCAGCTGCTGCTGCCGCTCCTGGTGTTCACGGCCGACGCCGAACGCGGGCATCCGCAGCCACGACATGCCCTCGCCACGCACCGCATCCAGCCATGGCGAGGCATCCTCGACCCACTGGTCCAGCCCGCCCAGGCCCTTTCCGCGCATCGAGCGCAACATCTCGGGGAAAGGGTTGGCGCCAGCCGCACCCAGCGCCTGCTTCCAGGCCTGGGCGATGTCGCCCGCGCTGTGGTCGCGGCCCGCGAACTGCGCGGCCACCTGCTGCATGTGCCCGTACCAGTCGCGCGCCTGGCTGTTGAAGCGTTCCAGCGCGTCGTTGACGCCGCTGCGTCCGCCGTGCGCGTAGCGCGTCCACCAGTCGATCGCGTCCTGCCAGGCATGCGCCCCGGCCTGGCCGCTGCCCGGTGCCGCGCCGCGGAGTGCATCGCCCCACGCAGCCCAGTACTGACGCGCGATCCGTTCGAAATCCTGCGCCTGCCCGCTGCCCGCCCCCATGCCGAAGCCCTGGTTCAACATGCCGTTCTCCTGTATCGGTCGATCATAGCAACGGCGGGCGACGCTTCGGTGTCACGCACCTCAGAACTTTGGTATGCGGATCGTCTTGCTGATCATCAGCGAACCCGACAGCGCGTACACCAGCACCAGCGGATGCAGCTGCCAGGGGCCAAGTTGCCATTGACCGAACCAGATCGAATCCCCGATCGCCCCCTGCCAGGCCGCTGCCGCGAGCATGATCACGATCGCCACGCTGGTCGGGATCGGCGTGCCTTCGAAGAATTTCACCTTGTCGCCGCCATCGGCCAGGGTCTCGGCGGTGACGTTGTAGCGCGCCAGGCGGCTGACGCCGCAGCCGACGAAGTAGCTGAGCACCACCCAGTCCCAGCCGCCCTGCAGGCCGCAGGCATAGCCCAGCGCCGCCGGCGCGATGCCGAAGGAGATCACGTCGGACAGCGAGTCCAGCTCGCGCCCGAGGGTGGAAGCCACCTTGCGCCAGCGCGCGATGCGCCCGTCGAGCGCGTCGAAGATAAAGGCCAGCGGGATCAGCGCCATGCCGACCAGCAGGTCGCCCACCACCCCGTCCTGCAGGAAGCGCATCGCCGCGAACACCGCGCCGGTGCCGCAGATCGCATTGGCCAGCGTGAACCAGTCGGCCAGCTGGAAGTCGCGCAGCATGGAGAAATGGCGGGGTCGGGTCATGGCCGGTCCTGCGAAAACATGCGGACAGCCAGAGTGCCAAAAGCGGCGTGAGGATGACAGGATCGGGAGTGCGCGTGGCCCTGCTGTCCGCGTGCCTGTCCACGTTGCCCACCCGGGCCTGAGCCCGCGTCCAGGGAACCTCTGAACAACCCGCTTTTGCTCGTTCAGGCGCTCCCTACTCCGGCATCGCCAGGCTGGCCTCGTCCAAGGCCCTGCCCGGCCCCCGCGGCGTGGTCGCGATCACTGCGTCCGCCGGCAGCGCCCCCTGCCCGTCCAGGTGCGCGGTGACGCGGTCGAGCGCCGCATACACGTAGGGCAGCAGCGGCACATAGCGCGCGGCATAGTCCGGCAGCCCCAGGAAGCCATCGAAGTGCTGCGCATTACGCACCTGCCAGAAGCGTACGTCGCGCCCGGCCGCACGCGCCGCCGCCACGTAGGGCACGCTGCTGAAGGCCATCGGCACCAGCCCGTCGTCGGCGCCGTGCACGACCACCACCGGCAGCCCGCTGCGCGGCAAGCCTGCGCGGGTAGCGGCAATCCCCGCCTGCACGCGCATCGCATCGTCGCCATCGCTATCGTTGAGCGCGCGCAGGCACTGCAGCCCGCCGAATCCGAAGTCCGGCGGCGCCAGCGCTGGATCGACCAGCCCCACGCCCGCTCCCGGCGGGATGCCGCTGGCATCGCTCCACCACGCGGCCCGTTCGGCCGGCGTGGCCGCGCGCGCGGAAAAATCCACGTTCTGCGCCGAGAACGCGAAGCCGCAGGGGTGCTCGCCGATGCCGTAGCGCCCATAGGCCGAGGCGTAGGTCGCCGCCACAGCGCGCCACAGGTCGAAGCCGGTCGACAGCACGCCGGCACGCAGCGCTTCGTCGGTCCAGCCACTGGCCAGCATCCGCGCATGGGCCGACTTCGCCTGGGCCGCGACATCGACCCCTTCGACCAGCCCGGCCGCCGCCAGCGATGCGCAGCGCGCGGTCCACAACGGCGCCACCTGCGCGGCCAGCGGAGGCTGGGGCAGATCCTGCAGGTGCAGCTGCGCGCAGGGCATCAGCAGGGCGGCTTCGGTGGTGTAGTCGTAGAGACTGCGCGAACCGGGCGCATCGAGATGGATATTGGGCTCGCCGGCGACCACCGCGTCCAGCCAGTCGCCGTCGAGCTCGGCCGCGCGCAGCACCGCGCCGCCGCCGTTGGAAATGCCGACCGCGATGATGCGCGTGTTGTCGAAGGTAAACGGCGCCTGCCCCGGCAGCGCCTCGTCCAGCGCCTGCAGCGCGAACTCGGCCGCCTGCCGCACGTGCCGGCCCCAGTCGGCCTCGGGGTTGTCCTTGGAGTGCGCATGCTTGAAGCCCACGCCCGAGGCGTTGACCGGCGCGTCCGGCACGAAGGCCAGGTCGGGCGCACCCAGCACGGCGCGCGTGCCGTCCGGCCCGCTGCCGCTGTGGCTGTCCAGATCGAAATAATCGCTGCCCGCACCCTTGTCCGTGTAGGCCACCGCGCAGCCCCTGGGCAGGCCCCAGGCGCCGGCCACCGCGATCGCGCCGTAGATGCCGCGCGAGCCGGACGACGCGGTCACCACCACGCAGCGCCTGCGCGCATCGAAGGCATCGGGCAGCTGCAGCATCACGCGGTGCGGGTGGACCGCACCGGGCACCTTCGCGTACGCGTGGAATTCGCGACCCGGCACCGCGGCCAGGCTGCCGTACAGATCGCCGTAGCCGCCGCCGGGCGCAAGGTCGGCAATGCCGCGCCAGTTGCTCCACAGCGCACGTCGGCGCAGCTCGGCCGCGGTGGGGTTGCCTGCATCGGCGAACGCCGGCGGCACCATCGCGCGCAGGCCGTCCAGGCCCAGGCCCGCGGTGAGCAGGTCGTCCTGGCCGCGATGCTCGCTGCTGCGCTGCGCGCTGAACACGGTCGCCTCCGCTGTCTTCGTGCGCGGCCCGCCGGCACAGCCCGCCAGGCTGGCGATCAGCGCCACCGCGCACATCTTTGCGATCATGGATGGATTGCTCATGCCGGCACGGTAGCAGCCTGTCCGGCCCGGCCCATCGTACTTTGGTACCACGCCCGTCGACGCCCTGCGCCTGCTACCTTCGCCGTTGGCCCCCAATCACGCCGCCCGCATGAACGATCGTTTCCTTCAAGGCCGCACCGCACTGGTGACCGGCAGCACCTCCGGCATCGGCCTGGCGATCGCCCGGGCACTTGGCGCGCACGGTGCGCGCGTCGCCGTCAACGGCCTTGGCAGCGACGAGCAGATCGCATCGGCCGTGCAGGCCGTGCGCAAGGCCGGCGCACCCGACGCGCGCCACTTCGATGCCGACCTGCGCGACCCCGACCGGATCGACGCGATGATGGCCGCCATCGAGGCCTGGTCCCCGATCGACGTGCTGGTCAACAACGCCGGCATCCAGCACGCCGTGCCGCTGGCCGAGATGCCCGTGGACAAGTGGAACGACATCATCGCCATCAACCTCAGCTCGGCCTTCCACACCATGCGCCAGGCGATGCCGGGCATGGCCGCGCGCGGTTACGGGCGCGTGGTCAACGTCGCCTCGGTGCACGGCCTGGTGGCCTCGAAAGACAAGGCGCCCTACGTGGCCAGCAAGTTCGGCATCGTCGGCCTGAGCAAGGTGGCCGCGCTGGAATACGCCGCCGCCGGCAGCCGCGACAGCGGCGGCGTGACCGTCAACTGCATCTGCCCGGGCTGGGTGGAGACGCCGCTGATCGAGCCGCAGATCGAAGCGCGCCGCAACGGCGGCAGCCGCGAGGACGGCGTGCGCGCGCTGCTGTCGGAAAAGCAGCCCAGC